>Ga0310695_10000051_pt1 | contig 288584 bp, 220 predicted proteins | sample RumenRJG_04DNA_FD_203882 | JGI IMG/M metagenome (GOLD analysis project Ga0310695, IMG submission 203882) | Bovine rumen microbial communities from Lethbridge, Alberta, Canada - RJG_04 (v2) (version 2) | ecosystem: Host-associated > Mammals > Digestive system > Stomach > Rumen | place: Canada...
ATTTTTGCTTGTCTTGATTTGCAGCACTAAGGTAAGTGAAAAATCTGACATGGCAAAATCCTGGGCAACTTTTTGTTGCTCAGGAACTTATAAAAATAGTTAAACTAAAGTGCTGCGGAATTAAGGTTCTATTCAATATATGAACATCCCGAGGGCGGTGCACGTGAAGTGTGCCGTCCTTTTTTTATGCTTTTGGTCCGAACGGATTATTTCTTCATCTTTTTGGCCACCCAGAGCACCCAGGAATCAATGTTGCCCGTCAGTTGCTCGGGATAGGGCAGGGGAATGATGACATCGGGGCTGTAGCCGGGATTCCGTTCCTTGCACGTCTTTTCAAAGGTGTCATCCACCGTCATGGGATAGGTCAGGTAGATATTGCTGTGGGGGAGGAGGATGTCGTTGCAGTTTCCTGACTGCTCACATCCCATGCTGCGGTCACGGCCATAGATTTTCACACGGCTTTTGGAATGGTTGCGTACAAAGCGGACGGGCGACTCTCCTGCGCTGGCGCTGTTGTTGTCGATGATGATTGCTCCTTTGCGCACCAGGGGCGTGAAACTGTCTGAGCCTTTGAGAATGGTCTGCCAATTGATCAGACTACCCTCTTCGGCCTTAGCCGTTTCTGTCAGAACACGGTCCATGTAGGTTCCAGGGAAAGCTCTGCAGAGTTTTTTCAGCGTATTGTTGTTAGCTGTGCTGTTTCTGTAGAACGACACCTCGTCATTCAAAGCACCGCAATCGCACATCATTTTGGCAAACATACTGCCAAAGGCGTCACTGCCGCCAGTGTTTCCCCGAAGGTCGAGAATGAGGTATCGGCAGCCTGACTGCCGGAACTCTTCAGCCTTTTTCTGGGTCCATTCCCAAGTGGGCACCTTTCCCATGCTTGACGGCAGACGCAGCAGGTAGGTGTCGTCATCAACCTTGCATCCTACAGGTTCAGGCGCATATTGGGGAATGAGTTTGCCATAGTCCACGCGGGCTTCTGACCGTAAACGATAGAAGGTTTCCGATGAGCAACTCGTATGGCGGTCGAAATCCTTATAGAACCAATAGACATAGCGGCCCACGGCTTCATCCGCATTGATCTCGCCCTTCATCAGACGCGCCAAAAGCGACTCTTTCATCGTGTTGTATTCATGCTCAAAACCGTTCTTCATCAAGACGGGAAAGACGGCATTGTTACGTTCAATGGCTTCCACGGCATAGTCGAAGGTCTCGAAGGCGCGGCGGATAGAATCAGGCTGGTTCCCGTATTGCCTGACAAAGCCGTCGGTCAGGTAATGGGAGATATCTTTCTTCATCTGCGGCACGTCGGTGCCAAAGACATCTTGGATATGCCGGGGCAGTCCGCAACGGTCCCAGACGGTGACTGACGGATGTCCGTTCTCATCAATCATGGTCAGGGAAAAAGTCTCGCCGTCAAACCAATGCAAGAGGGATGTCCGCCCCTCACAGTCAAAGACGTTTTCACTCAGATAACTGCAAGGCGTGTATTGGCATTGCAGTCTTGCCGACGGAAAGCCGGGATGGGCAAAGACCATCAGGGCATCATCGCTTCCAAAGACCAGATAGACCGGCATTCGGGCCTGCTCAATCCAGTATTGTGAGGTGGCGCAGTTCTCCTGTTGTCTGCCACGTTGTTTCCAAACGCCCTGCAGACGGTGTTTCTTCGTTTGTGGTTTCATCTGCAATAGGTTCAGTGCCCGCCGTATGGCGTCGGCAGAATCTTTCACCCGGATATATTCTTCATCAATAGTCGTCTGATAGGGAAACAGATGTTCGTTGGAAGAGTCCCGGTCGTTATACCAGCGGTAGGTAAAAGTGCTGTCCGACGTGTCGATAACCTGCACGCCCTTGTCGTCTGCCTTTGAGACGGAGAAGTTGAAAGCACGTTCCAGGACATTCGGGGAATAAGTAAACACGAGGGAGGAACCGTCCTGACAATACCTGTACTGTTTATAGCCTGCCTCCAAGCGTTTGCCGTCTTGATGGACAACTTCGGTCAGTTTGTAGAGACCTTCGGGATGGGAGGTTTGGGCCACTGAGAAGGTGGCGGCTAGGGACAGAACGATGAAGACACACTGCGTCTTCAGACTCCTGATGGATAAAGGATACTTCATGTTTTATGAGAATGAATAGTCAGTCATTATAAGTAAGTGGATACAAAGGTACCCTATAATGGTTGCATATGAGGGATTCCTCCCGAATTATAACTTTCATTAACGGAAATAATTCGGTTTGTGAACATATTGTGCACAAACCGTAATTAATTTTGTACCCGTACATACGTGGGGCTATAGGAAAAAATGCGATTTAAGGGTGCAAGGGTGCAAAACCCCGATAAACACTGGGCTTGCACCCTGTTTCAAAGGGTGTCAAGGGTGACAGGAGGGTGTAACCCCCACCCCTACCCTCCCCGAGGGGAGGGAGTTTCTGAGTTGTTAGGTTAAAGGTTAAAGATTAAGGATTATCGTTTTCGTCATCGTTATCGTTAGTTTTCGTCATCGTTATCGTTATCGATAAAATTAGGGTTAGCGTTGAAAATTTTCTAGAGAATTTTCGCCAAAACATCATTGGAAGGGATGCAAAGTATCATCGGAAGGAGAAAATTTTCTAGAGAATTTTGCAAAAGCGATAGGGGAAGGGCGAGAGATGAATGATTATATGTTTAACAAAAAAAGATAATGCATATGGAAATAAACAGACAACAGGTGCGGATGGACTATCTGTACCGAAAGGAGAAAAAGTCAAAATGGGTGCCGCTTGAACAGGTGGCACAGGACGTGAGAAACGGGAAGTACGAGCGGCTGGTGAAGAGTACGCGCGGGCTTGAAGCGGTGATGACCAGCGGCGGTATGGCCGTTCTGTCGGCAGCTGCTGAGGAACTGCCTCGGATATGGCCTGCCTGTGGGGAGAACGAAGCCTATACGGGGTTGGTGCTGCTGTCGTTCCGACTGGAAAATGACCGCGATCTGCTGCTGAAGTTGCAGCGGCGGGTGGGCGAAATGCCTCAGACGGTGCTGGCGATGGTGGGCTGCAGCGGTTGTTCGCTGAAGGTGGTGATGGGCTACCGGTTGGCCGACGGCACGCTTCCCCTGGGGGATGACGACGTGAAACGCTTTCAGCAGTATGCTTTCCGAAGGGCTGCCGACTTCCTACTGGCGACAACGGGACTGAAAGTAGAGGATGACGAGCAGTGGGGCACGGGCTGGTTCCGCATGTCGGCAGACGATGATGTCTGTTGGAACGCGGAGGCTGAGGCCGTGCGAATGCCGTTGCCCGCCACTCCGCTGACAGAGTTTTCGGCCCCGTTGCTGGCTGCGGACAATGAGCCGCCTTTGCAGAAGGAGGTGCTGCCGGGCTATTCTCGGCATGAGATGGATGTCACGAAGTATAACATGGTGTGCCGGCGGCTGTCGTTTGAGGCAGAGAAAGGGACGGCCGACTACTTGCTGGCCCTGGCGGATGAGTGCCGACAGGCGGGCATCGACCAGGAAGTAGCCGTGAAATGTACGCTCTATCTGGGGGCGTTGCGTGAGAAGGAGACGCTGGTGCGCTCATCGTTTGAGAATGCGTATAGCGGGCATCGGCTGGGACGCCGCAACCCTTTGGAACCCACGCTGATGCATCAGGAACTGATGCGGGCGTTTCTTTTGCGCCGCTATCACTTTCGCCGCAACACGGTGACGGGAGAGATAGAGTATCAGGAGAAGGGCCGCTATCTGCTGTCGTGGCATCCGCTGACGCAGGAAGTGCGCAACGATATCAACAATGCGGCCATCAGCGAGGGTATCAAGGTGTGGCCGCAGGATATGGACCGATTGCTGGGCAGTAGTGAAATCCGTTCGTATGACCCTGTGAGTGAGTGGCTTTTGAGGTTGCCCGTATGGGATGGGCGCGACCGTTTGGGGGAACTGGCCGACCGTGTTCCTACGCGGACGGAAGGCTGGCGCGAGGATTTCAAGGTGTGGATGCGCTCGATGGTGAGTCAGTGGATGGGCCGTTCGCAGCTATACGGGGCACAGATGGTGCTGATGCTGATGGGCGGACAGGGCACGCGCAAGAGCACTTTCATGCGCCTGTTGCTGCCGCCGGAGCTGCATCCCTACTATATCGACCGCATCGACTTTGCCAACCAGAAGGAGGCCTTGCGGGCCCTGGGGCGATTTCTGCTCATTAATATCGACGAGTATGATCAGGTGACGAAGCGGCAGACGGCTTTCCTGAAGCACTTGATTCAGCGCACCGACGTGAAGGAGCGCAAGATGTATGAGACCACCTACGAGCAACGGCAGCGCTATGCGGCCTTCTGTGCCACGACGAACTGTCAGCAGCCGCTGAAGGACGAGACGGGTGCGCGTCGCTATCTGGTGGTGGAACTGAACGGCGTGATTGATACCGACACGACGGGAGACCGCGCGATTGACTACGGACAGCTGTATGCACAGGTGGTGGCAGAGGTACAGCAGGGCGCTGACTGCTATTTCGACGGCGAGCGCGAGCGGCGTATCGTGGAGCGTAATGCCGATTACTATGAGATGCCCACCGTGGTGCAGCTCTTTGAAGACCTGTTTCGCCGTCCCGAGGTAGGTGATCAGTCGCTGTGGCTTACCCCCACGGAGGTGTTGCAGCAGATTCGCGAGCGGCGACGGGTGAACGTGGTGAATCAGTCAAATGCCACGCTGATAGGCAGTTACCTGAAGCGGAACGGATTCCGGAAAGGCGATGGCATCCATCGTCGGACTTATGAAATAAGCCTGAAATCCTGACACCCTCCTGTCACCCTTGTCACCCTCTTTAAGAGGGTGCAAGGCCAGTGTTTATCGGCGGTATGTCACCCTGACACCCTTAAAATCAAAAATTTAAATATAGAAAGAAGTAATGAAGTACAAAATTGTAAGAGAAAACAAGCCGACATTGAAGAACTACGGCCGCTACAAGGCTGTGGCGATGCACTTCCAGACCATCACGCCGGAAATGGTGGCGAAGGAGATACAGGACAACTGTTCGGCGAAAGCGAGTGACGTGGAACTGGTGCTTTCCGAATTGTCGGCGGTGTTGTTGCGCCATCTGAAGGCAGGCGACCGTGTGCGGCTGAACCATATCGGCCTGCTGAAGCTTGAGATAGAGAGCGAGAAGGTGGATGCGCCGGGTGATTTCGACAGCCGGAAACATATTCGTGGCGTGCGCCTTCACTTGTTGCCTGAGAGCCGAAAGGGCCGCCAGGAGGTCTATGAGAATTTGAAGTTCGAGCGATGGCGGGAGAAATAAGGTCTTTTTCACGGTAAAAGTTTGGCGGTGTCTCTGAAAGTGGCTATTTTTGCAGCTGCTAAAAATTTTTTGGAAAAAAAAGTGAGAATTGTGTAGTTTTTCGGAAGGCCGTGCGTCTAACGAGTAGAAACAATTAAATACAACGACCCGAAATGGACAACAAAGAAACAGATTTCTCGCGCATCGTCAGAGAGCACAAGAGCACCATCTACACGGTGTGCTACATGTTCTCGAAGGACAAGCAGGAGGTTGACGACCTCTTTCAGGAGGTGCTCGTCAAGTTATGGCAGGGCTACGACTCTTTTCAGGGCAAGAGCGACTTGCGCACATGGATTTACCGGGTGAGCCTGAACACCTGTATCTCTATCGACCGCAAGAAGAAGCGCCGCAAGACGCAACCGCTCTTGGAGGGCATTGACCTGTTCGACAAGAACGACGCCGACAACCGCCAGACCGACATGCTGCATGAGCGTATCGGCCGGCTGCAACCCTTTGACCGCGCCATCGTGCTGCTCTGGCTCGAGAACATGAGCTACGATGAGATTGCGCAGATAGTGGGTATCTCGGTGAAGAACGTCTCGGTGAAGTTGTATCGTATTAAGGAACAATTAAAACAAATGTAAAAAACTGCACAATTATGGAAAACCTGAATAATATGAACGAATTGGAGGAGATGCGCCGCGAACTGCAGGTGCTGAAGGATAAGGTGGAAAGAAAGGGTGTGCTCAACGAGCGACTCGTCAAGAAGTCTATCAAGGATAAGATGAACGACATTCATCGCACGCTATATAAGCTGGTCGTGGTGGTGCTGCTGGCCATTCCCCTGTGGATTTTTATCAAATATACACAGAACCTCTCCTGGCCGTTGACCATCTTTACGATTCTGATGATGGTGGTTTCTGTAGGTTTTGACTGGTATATCAACCGAATGGACACCGACAATGTGGATAAAGATCTGAAAGAAACCGCCAACAAACTGGTAGAGATGAAAAAGCGCCGCACGCTTCAGGAGAAGATAGCCTGCCTGGTGGTACTTCCTGTATGGGCAATATGGGTAGGTTATGAATTCTATCAAAATGCTCCTGATCACCAGCAAGGTCTCATCATGCTTGTCTCCATGGCTATCGGTGGCGTTATCGGTGGTGTCGCAGGTCTGAGTATCTTCTTCAGATGGCAACGGAAGAACGACGAGATGATAGAGCAGATCAATGACTTATTGGAAGAAGAATAATATATAAAAGGATAAAGAAATGAAAAAAATGATGCTTACCCTGGCGCTCGTTCTCACGGCAGCGCTCAGTTCGAATGCACAGTTGCTCTATAAGATTTCGGGCAACGGACTTGAGAAACCGTCGTATATCATCGGCACCTACCACCTGGCTCCCGTATCGTTCACCGACAGCATTCCAGGACTGAAAGAGGCGCTCAATGCTGCCGAACAGGAATACGGCGAACTGGATATGAGCGACATGATGTCGGCAGAGAACACGCAGAAGATGCAGGCTGCCATGATGCTGCCCGAAGGACAGACGCTCGACAAACTGCTCACTGAGGAACAGATGACACGTCTGAATGGAATGATGAAGACTCTCATGGGCATGGATATGACCAACCCGATGGTGGCGCAGCAGCTGGGCAAGATGACGCCTAAGGCACTCACCGTGCAGATGTCGCTGCTGATGTGGCTTAAAAAGAATCCCAATTTTAACCCGATGCAATCGTTTGACAGTTATTTCCAGGAGGTGATGGCCGGGGCAGGAAAACCCGTGAAGGGTTTCGAGACCGTGGACTTCCAGGTGGATGCGCTGTTGAAGGGAACGCTTATGGAGCGGCAGGTGGAAAACCTGATGTGCATGGTGGACAACCAGGAATGGCAGGAGATGATGGTAGACAAAATCGTGTCGGCTTTCTTCTCTCAGGATATGAAGACCATCGAAGTCGCTTTTGATGAGAAACTGAACAACAGCTGCGATGACACGCCCGAGGAGAGAGACCGCCTGATATACAGTCGCAACGCCAACTGGCTAAAGGTGATGCCGCAGATAATGAAAGAGAAGAGTACGTTCTTTGCCGTGGGTGCTGGCCATCTGGTGGGAGAAAAGGGTGTGCTGGCAGGACTGAAGAAGGCTGGGTATACGGTGGAAGGAGTGAAGTAATATTACAGAAGGATGAAGACAATATTGAAGTTGGCGGGAGGACTCTTGGCAGGCTGTGCCATAGGAGCGCTCGTTGGAATGGGAGCCGCCGTGGCATTCGGCGAAAAATCGTGGGCAGAGGTTTGGGCAAAGTTTTGCGACATCGGAACCTTGCGCCTGCTGCTCCCCGCCTTAGGAGCCGTCGTGGGGGCTATGGTGGCCTTTATCTTGCATATTATCATCCACGAAGGCGGCCATCTGGTGGCCGGACTGCTGACAGGCTACCGCTTCGTTTCGTTCCGCATCTTCAGTCTGACGCTCATCCGTAAAGACGGCCGCTACCAGTGGCGTAACTTCTCGCTGGGCGGAACGGGCGGACAGTGCCTGATGGCTCCGCCGCTGCGACCCCTCGAAGAAATAGATACCCGGTGGTATAACCTGGGCGGAGTGCTGGCCAATATCGTGGTGAGCACTCTGGCGCTCGTGTTCCTGCTGTGCTTCGATCTCCCCGATTGGGCAGAGATTTTTCTTATGACGCTGACATTCTTCGGCTACTTGCTGGCGCTCATCAACGGCATTCCCATGAAGTTGAGCGGTGTGAACAACGACGGCTACAATCTGCTCTTCCTTGAGAAAACGCCCGACGACAAGCGTCGGCTCTGCCAGATGCTCGAAGCCAATGCCAACATACAGAACGGCATACAGCCCAAGGAAATGCCCGACGAGATGTTTCCCGCTGAAGAGCAGGTGAACTGGAAAGACGGCCTGCAGGTGAACTGGCAGCTGATGGTAGTTGCCCGACTGGAGAACCAGCACCGCTGGGAAGAGGCCTACGCCCTACTGCAGGAAGGACTGGCCCAGAAGCAGCACATAGCCGCACTATTCCAACAGGAACTCACGCTCGAGATGGTGTTCGTATGCTTGGTCACCGGCCGTATTGAGGAGGCCCGCCAGTACTACACCGACCGGCTGCGCAAATATGTGAAGCAGTTCATGAAGACGCATAGCAGCAAGCAGCGCATACATTTCGCCACGACCCTGCTGCTCGACGGCAACCGCGAAGAGGCCCTCAGGCTGCTGGAAGACCTGAAAGCACATCGCTCCGACTACCTTCTTCAGGGTGAGGTTGACATGGATATCGAGTTGATGGAACAGCTGTTGAGTTAAGAGTTAAGATTACTTTTGATGCTGATTGCAACTTTTTTAGTGATTCATACGTCTATAATATAAAACCAGGTGATATTGTATAACTTATAATCAAATAGGACTATGATTTTATCAACAACCCCAACCATTGAAGGCCAGACAATCCGCGAGTATAAGGGCGTGGTGACAGGCGAGACCATTATCGGTGCAAACTTTGTGAAGGATTTCTTTGCCGGCATTCGCGACATTGTGGGCGGACGCTCGGGTGCCTACGAACGGGTGCTGCGCGAGGCCAAGGACACCTCGATGAAGGAAATGGAAGACCGTGCCCGCGAGATGGGTGCCAATGCCATCGTAGGTATTGACATTGACTACGAGACCATCGGACAGGGCAACTCCATGCTGATGGTGGCCACCAGCGGAACAGCGGTGGTGATTTAAACCCCACCCCTTCCCCCTCCCGGGGGAGGGGAGTAATGCAGATTTGATACAATCGGAAACGAAAAAGACAGAGAAACGCATTGCGGTTTCGTCTTAATTGATTACTTTTGCAACAAAATTTGTATTTACAAATATTCTAACAATGAAAATCAAGAGATTTATGATGCTGGGCGCACTGCTCGTGAGCAGCGTGGCCATGATGGTGGCACAGGAGATGCAGATGCCGCCAATCCCCATCGACAAAAACGTGAGAATTGGTAAGCTGGACAACGGTCTGACCTACTACATCCGCAAGAACAACTGGCCCGAGAACGTGGCCAATTTCTACATCGCACAGCGCGTGGGTTCCATCCAAGAGAACGAGGACCAGCGCGGACTGGCTCATTTCCTGGAGCACATGGCCTTCAACGGATCGGAGCATTTCCCCGACTCGGCACTGCTCGACTTCACCCGCAGCATCGGCGTTGACTTCGGTCGCGACCTGAATGCCTACACCTCTATCGACCAGACGGTGTATCGCATCTGCGACGTGCCCACCAAGCGTGTGACGGCACTCGACTCGTGCATACTCGTGCTGAAAGACTGGTCGAACGGTCTGACGCTGAAGGGCGAGGAGATTGAGAAGGAGCGTGGCGTCATCCATCAGGAGTGGCAGCTGGGCGAAGGTCCCACACAGCGCATCATTCAGAAACTTCTTCCCCGTCTGTATCCCGGTTCGAAATACGGCGAGCGTCTGCCCATCGGTCTGATGAGCGTCGTCGACGGCTGTAACCCGCAGGTGCTGCGCGACTACTACCACAAATGGTATCGTCCCGACAACCAGGCCATCATTATCGTGGGTGATGTTGATGTGGACCACTGCGAGCAGGTCATCAAGGACCTCTGGAAAAACAGCAAGGTTGATCCCAACGCCGCCAAGGTGGTTGATGAGCCCGTGCCCGACAATGCCGAGGCCATCTATGCCATCGAGAAGGACAAGGAGATGCAGTATGGCCAGATTCTGGTTTTCATGAAGCACGACGCCACCAAGCCCGAGGAGAAAGTAGGCATCGACTACCTCATTCAGGACTATTGTATCGACCTGATTTCGCTGATGTTCGACATGCGTACCCAGGAGGCCGCCCAGAAACCCGACTGCCCCTTCGTATATGCCAGCGCCAGCTATGGCGAATACCTGCTCTCGAAAACCAAGGAAGCCTTCCAGCTGGCTGGTGTGCCCAAGGAGGGCAAGGACCTCGAGACCTTGGCCGCCATCTATCGTGAGGCCCAGCGCGTCAAACAGTATGGCTTCACTCCCTCTGAGTTCGACCGTGCCAAGGAAGAATACATGAGTCGTCTGGAGAAGCAGTACACCAACCGCAATAAGATCAAGAACTCCGAGTTCGGCGACCAGTATCGCGACCATTTCCTGGCCAACGAGCCCATTCCCTCAATCGAGGAGTATTACGAAATCATGAAGCAGATGGCTCCGATGATTCCACTCGAGGCCGTCAACCAGGCATTGCAGCAGGAACTCATCTCCGATAACGACTCCAACCTCGTGGTGGCCTTCTTCGCCCCCGACCGTGAGGGTTATGCCCTGCCCGCCGAGAAGCAGATGGCCGAGGCTATTAATGCTGTGCGCACCGAGAAGATTGAACCCTACGTGGACAACGTGAAGAACGAGCCGCTCATCGCTCCCGAGGCAATGCCGAAGGCTGGCAAGATTGCCAAGGAGACCGAGAACAAGGAACTTGGCTATAAGGAGCTGACACTCTCCAACGGCGCTCGTGTGATTCTGAAGAAGACCGACTTCAAGGACGACGAGATCCAGTTCCAGGCCATGGCCAAGGGCGGTAACGGACTCTATGGCAAGGCCGACTACGACAACCTGCAGCTGTTCTCCACTATCATGCAAACCACCGGACTGGGCAACTTCTCTAATACCGAGTTGCAGAAAGCCCTCTATGGCAAGCAGGCTGCCGTGAGCATGAGCATGAACAACTACTATCAGGTGTTGGGCGGCCAGACTGTTCCTAAGGACATCGAGACGCTGATGCAGCTTATTTACCTGAACTTCACCAACGTGAAGAAAGACGAGGAAGCCTATAAGAGCATCATGGGACAGATTGAGGTGGTGCTGAAGAACCGCAACCTCTCGCCCGAGACCGCTTTCAGCGACTCTGTGGCTGTCACAATTTATAACCACGAGCGCCGTTTCGCTCCGCTTACTGTCGAGACGCTGAAGGGTGTCAATCAGGACCGCATCATGCAGATGGCCAAGGAGCGCTTCAGCAATGCCGGCGAGTTCGTGTTCTACTTCGTGGGTAACTTCGACGAGGCCATCCTCCGTCCGCTCATCGAGCAGTACATCGCCTCGCTGCCCTCTCAGAAGAAGGCTACTGGCTGGAAGGAAGTTCCCAGCTTTGTCAAGGGCAAGGTGCAGAACAAGTTCAATCGCAAGATGGAGAGCCCCAAGGCTTCTGCTTATGAGGCATGGCACATGCCCGTGGCCTACACCGCCGAGAACGAGGTGCTTGTCGATGCTGCCGGTCAGGTGCTCACGATGGTCTATCTGAAGGACATCCGCGAAGATGCCTCTGCCGCCTACTCCGTAAGTGCTCAGGGTGGCATCCGCCGTCTGGGCGACAACACCATCGCGCTGATGCAGGCTCAGTGCCCCATGGACCCGAAGAAGGCCGATACTGCCCTGAAGCTGCTGGCCAAGGGTATGGCCGACAACAGTCAGCGCGTTGACGACGAGAAGGTGCAGAAGGTGAAGGAAACCATGCTGAAGACCTACGATGAGCAGGTGAAGACCAACGGCTTCTGGATGAACTACATCGACGAATACGTTTGGACCGGCAAGAACCTGGTGAAGGGACAGCGCGAGGCCATCGAGTCGCTCACTCCCCAGAAGATAGCCGCCTTCCTGAAGAAGTTGGTGGACAGCGGTAACCACGTTGAGGTCATTATGCTGCCCGAGGAAAACAAGTAAGTAAGCCGTAAGGCTAATATCCTAAAAAAGGGATGGCATTCTAAAATGTATGCTGTCCCTTTTTTCATTGATTTTAATTTGGTTTTTCGCTCACTTAATCGTACCTTTGCACCCGAAATCAAAAAGGTACAAAGATTATGGCATATTTATTTACTTCAGAATCAGTGTCGGAAGGCCATCCCGACAAGGTGGCCGACCAGATTAGCGATGCTTTGCTCGACCAGTTCCTGGCCTACGACGAAAAGGCACACTGTGCTATTGAATCGTTCGTGACGACCGGACAGGTCATCATTATGGGCGAGGTGCGCTCGTCGGAATATATTGATTTGCAGACGATTGCCCGCAAAACGGTGAACAGGATTGGTTACACGAAGTCGGAATATCAGTTCGACGGAAACTCTTGCGGCGTGCTGACGGCCATCCACGAGCAGAGCGACGATATCAACCAAGGCGTTTCCCGTGAAGACGAGGAGAATCAAGGAGCCGGCGACCAGGGCATGATGTTCGGCTATGCCACCAACGAGACGGAGAACTATATGCCCCTGCCGTTGGATCTGGCGCACCGACTGATGAAGACCTTGGCCGAAATCCGTAAGGAGGGAAAGGTGATGACTTATCTGCGTCCCGATTCGAAGAGTCAGGTGACGATAGAATACAGCGACGAGGGTGTGCCCCAGCGTATAGATACCATTGTGGTTTCCACGCAGCATGATGAATTCGACGCTGACGACGAGCGGATGCTTGCCAAAATCAAGGATGATGTGATCAATATCCTCATTCCCCGGGTGAAGGCTCAGATCAAGAGCGAAAAGGTGTTGGCTCTGTTTAACGACAAGATTACGTACCACGTGAACCCCACGGGTAAATTCGTGATAGGTGGCCCTCATGGAGATACGGGTCTGACAGGCCGTAAGATTATCGTGGATACCTATGGCGGCAAGGGAGCCCATGGCGGCGGTGCCTTCTCGGGTAAAGATCCTTCGAAGGTGGACCGTTCGGCCGCTTACGCAGCCCGCTGGATTGCGAAGAATATGGTGGCTGCCGGTGTGAGCGACGAGATGCTGGTACAAGTGAGCTATGCCATCGGTGTGGCTGAACCCGTGAGTATCTATGTGAATACCTATGGAAAGAGTCATGTAGAGATGTCTGACGGTGAGATTGCCGAAAAGGTGAAGAAGATGTTCGACCTCCGTCCGAAGGCCATCGAGCGCCAGTTGAAACTGCGCCAGCCGATGTATCTTGAAACGGCTGCCTACGGACACATGGGGCGTAAGAACGAGGTGGTGGAGAAAACCTTTACCAGCCGCTATCACGAGACCAAGACCATTCCCGTGGAACTTTTCACTTGGGAGAAACTCGACAAGGTGGAAGAAATAAAGGCTGTTTTCGGATTGTAAATGAATCAGCAGCAGGACAGCATACACACGACACATGGAGTTTCTGGCCATCTCCCTCCCAGAGAGGGGGTGGACAGCCAGCGTGTGCAGCATTCTGCCAAGAATCTCACTCCTTATCAGGTATTAAGTAAGTTGCCCAAAGATGCTACGCCGGCGCAACAGGATTCAGCCATTCAGGCTACCTTCCATCAGGAGAATATCCATCTGAGTACACAACCTGACACACTTCACCTGCCAGGCCATGATAAGGGCAAGAGTCCGAAAGATATCTCACTTCCTCAATATTACCGGGAGACTTTCTTCAGCAACGACACCCTGCTGCATCCTGAGATCAGCGGAGGCCGCTATGGTGTGGCCGGTGATCCTGTCCCCTATACCATCAGTGGTGACAATACCATCACCTCGCTGCTGCTTATCTGCTTTATCTTTGCCATGATATCCTTTGCTCGTACGCATAATTTCATCCTCCGCCAGGCCAAGGATTTCTTTACGGCTCCCCGTGGCGGACTGACCACCGAGGTGACGGAGACCACGAGTGAATTCCGCTTCCAGTTCTTTCTGGGTGCACAGACCTGCCTCTTGGCTGCCATCATCACGTTCTTCTATGTTCAGGAGCGCGTGGCCGATACGTTTATTCTCCGGTCACAGTATATGCTTATCTGGGTATTCTTCGGCTGTTTCCTGGGCTATTTCCTGTTGAAGTCTTTGCTGTATGCCGTAGTGAACTGGGCTTTCTTTGATAAGAAGAGCAACCGTACATGGCAAAAATCTTTACTTTTTATGGTATGTGTGGAAGGTGTGGTCATCTTCCCCCTCGTATTACTCCAGACATACTTCAATATGAGTATGCAAAATGCTATTATTTATGCTTTAGTAGTCGTCGTTCTGACCAAATTACTGTTATTTTACAGGTCATATATAATCTTTTTCCGGCAAAATGGTGCTTTTTTGCAAAATATTTTGTACTTTTGCGCGCTAGAAATCGTACCACTGTTCTCTTTGGGGGGACTTTTGGTGACAATTGTGGATTTTTTGAAAATAAATTTTTAGGACACTGATGATTAAAAAGATTCTGATATCACAGCCCAAGCCTGCCAGCGAGAAGTCGCCCTATTACGACATCGCCAGCGACTATGGAGTGGAACTGGTCTTCCGTCCGTTCATCAAAGTCGAGGGCCTCACCTCGAAGGAGTTTCGTTCACAGAAGGTTAGTATTCTGAACTATACTGCCGTCGTGTTCACTTCCCGTCATGCCATCGACAATTACTTCAAGTTGGCCAAGGAAATGCGTCTGGAGATTCCTGAAGATATGAAGTACTTTTGCGTCACGGAGCAGATAGCGCTCTATATTCAGAAGTATGTTCAGTATCGTAAGCGCAAGGTGTTCTTCGGCAATACCGGAAAGATCGTCGATTTGCTGCCCCAGATGGTGAAGCATAAGTCAGAGAAGTATCTGATTCCCATGAGCGATGTGCATGACAATTCCACGGCTGAGCTCCTTGATTCCAAGAAGTTGAACCATACGGAGTGTGTGATGTACCGTACGGTGAGCAATGATTTCACGGAAGATGAGGTGAAGACATTCGACTATGATATGTGTGTCTTCTTCAGTCCTTCAGGCATCAATGCCTTTGAGAAGACTTTTGGCAACACCAAGAACGACAAGGTTGTAGTGGCCACTTTCGGTCCCAGCACGACCAAGTCTGCTCATGATGCAGGACTTCAGGTTGTCATAGAGGCTCCATCACCGGAGTTCCCCTCCATGACGGCAGCCCTGAAAAGTTATTTGTCGAAAAAGAAATAAGCCCGAATGTCTGCATCCGATGCTCTCACATTGGGCAAGGAAGAGCGGATAACGAGCCGTAAACTCATCGACATGCTCTTCAACGGAGGCCAAAGCCATTCGATGGCTGCCTTTCCGCTGAGGCTTGTTTATTTGGAAAAAGAACGCGAGGGCGCCTGTCCACCGGCTCAGATGCTGGTGAGCGTGCCCAAACGTTGTTTTAAGAGGGCTGTGAAACGCAACCGCGTAAAGCGGCAGGTGCGCGAGGCATTCCGTCATCACAAACATCTGATAGGAGATGTTTTGCCCACTGACCGACAGTTGGCATTGGCATTTATCTGGCTGGATGATCGACTTTACGATTCTGCGGAGGTGGAACAGAGAGTGGTATCTCTTCTGGAGCGGCTTGCAGAGAAAATGAAAAGCAGTGAGTGATGAAGGGTCTGTGGACACTCCTCAAGAAAATAGGCAGAGGCATCTCGTGGGTGTTGGTGGCCATTTTGCTGATTCCCATCTGGATTTACCAGAAAGCCATCTCGCCCTATACACCGCCTTCGTGCAGGTTTACGCCCACTTGTTCGGAATATGCCCGTCAGGCTTTGATCAAGCACGGACCCGTCAAAGGTCTTTATCTGGCCATTCGCCGCATCCTGAGATGTAATCCATGGGGCGGTTCGGGATATGATCCGGTGCCGTAGGAAGTGATAAGTGAATAATAGAAAAAATAAATATAAAGATGAAGAATTTTGTAGAAGAACTGAAGTGGCGCGGAATGCTGGCACAGATTATGCCCGGCACCGAAGAAGCCTTACAGGAAGGGATGATGACTGCCTATTTAGGCACGGACCCCACGGCCGATTCGCTTCATATCGGCCATCTATGTGGTATTATGATGCTGCGTCATTTGCAGCGTTGCGGTCATAAACCCATCATCCTCGTGGGTGGTGCCACAGGCATGATTGGCGACCCTTCCGGTAAAAGTCAGGAGCGCAACCTGCTCAACAATGAGACGCTCTATCACAACCAGGAGTGCATCAAGAAACAGGTGGCCAAGTTCCTCGATTTTGAGTCAAAGGATGCCAATGCAGCCGAGTTGGTGAACAACTACGACTGGATGAAGGATTTCACATTCCTCGATTTTGCACGCGAGGTGGGTAAGCATATCACCGTCAACTATATGATGGCCAAGGAAAGTGTGCAGCAGCGTCTGAATGGAACAGCCCGCGACGGACTTTCATTCACCGAGTTTACCTACCAGCTCCTGCAAGGCTACGACTTCCTCTATCTCTATCAGAACAAGGGCGTGCGCCTGCAGTTGGGTGGCAACGACCAGTGGGGTAACATGACTACTGGTACAGAACTTATCCGCCGTACCCTTGGCAATGATGCCGCTCCCGCATTCGCTCTCACCTGTCCTCTGATTACCAAGTCAGACGGTAAGAAGTTCGGTAAGACAGAGAGTGGAAACATCTGGCTTGATCCCAAGCGCACCACACCTTACAAGTTCTACCAGTTCTGGCTCAATGTCAGCGATGAGGACGCCGAGCGCTATATCAAGATATTCACCTCTTTGGACAAGGAGACTATCGATGCGCTCATAGAGGAACACAAACAGGATCCAGGCCGTCGTGTGCTGCAGCATCGTCTGGCTGATGAGGTGACCGTCATGGTTCATTCTCAGGAAGCCCTCGATACCGCCATTGAGGCCAGTAATATTCTTTTCGGCAAGAGCACGAAGGATGCCTTGCAGAAACTTGATGAACAGACCTTCCTTGATGTTTTCGACGGTGTGCCCCATTTCGACATCTCCAAGGATGTCCTCGGTCAGCCTGCCGTAGAGATTTTCACGCAGGCAGCACCTGTATTCCCCTCCAAGGGAGAGATGCGTAAGATGGTACAGGGTGGTGGTGTTTCCCTCAACAAGGAAAAACTCACTCAGTTCGACCGTCCCATCACAGCGGAAGACCTCATCGACGGAAAGTATCTCCTTGCCCAAAAGGGTAAGAAGAACTACTTCCTGCTGACTGTGAAATAAGATTAGTTATTAAAAATTTGGCTGAATGCCAAATTCTTAGTAACTTTGCCATCAAAGATGGCGAAATTACTCCGTCTCGGCAAAAAAAAGAAAGATTTCTTTTGTTTTGCTCTCGACTTTTCGTAACTTTGCAGCCGCAAAACGCATGATTGGGTGATGGTGTAATGGTAACACTACAGGTTTTGGTTCTGTCATTCCCGGTTCGAATCCGAGTCACCCAACCATTGAAAATCCGCCAATAACTATAGTTACTGGCGGATTTTTTTGTTATTTCTTATTCTTCAATCTGACGATAATAGACCGCTCCCTGCTCATTCTTCAGCGAGCGGGTGTCGGAATCATACACGTAGCAGTCTTCCTCAGAGTCCACTCCCTTGGCCTTCAGGCAGATGGTGTTCCCTTTGATGGTGTAGGTATATTCTGTTAAATGAAGACTTCCAATCATATTCCAGGTGGCTGTGCCGTCTTCCTTCAGACAGAAGCGGCTTTCGCTGTTCATCTTGTCATCTAAGCTGTCGTAGATGCCGGCCATGTTGCTGAATGTCAACTCCGTCATATCCTCATTCTCCTCATTGAGATAGCTATGCATTGACTCCAGGAAACTAAATGAAGTGTCTTTGCCATCGGAATCTTTGTCAATCCTCATGATGTCGTGTACGCGCCAGTCTCCATCCTCGCGGCAGAAGTTGAACTTCATGTGAACGGTCTGAACGGAACTGTGGAGGATAAAATCGACCAAAGCCGTCCCCTTCTCAACGTCTAACTGTTCAAACTTGATGTCGCGGGCCTCCAGGTCACTTGGGTTACTATCCTGCATTTCGGTCCAGTAGTCATCGTTGAAGAAACCGATTTCCTCCAGCTTTGAGTCCTTCTCCTCAACTGCTTTCACCGCTTCTCGCCATGTATGACAGGCAAAACGCTGGTCAATATCACTTGCGTTCTGGGCTGCTGCGGCATACAATTCCTTGATAAGGCCGGTAATCTTCTCTTTGGTCTCTTCAGCCGTCGATTCTGTGGCGGACGTGTCCTTACTTACGGCCTGTGCCTTCTTTCCACCGCAAGCCAGAAGCATCAGCATGGCTGCGACAATAAAAATACTCTTTCTCATAGCGATATCATGTTTAATTATCTCATTATATGATGTCTTGGATGTTGCAAAGATACTAAATTTTTGATTAAGTGATAGCAGAATAATTTTTTTTATTATGCAGGTAGTGAGAAATTATCCATTTTATTTTGTTCTGCTCTCGATTTTTCGTATCTTTGCTATCGAATTAGCGAAGATACTTGATCTCTGCATAAAAAATAAATAATTTATTTTGTTCTGCTCTCGATTTTTCGTATCTTTGCAGACAAACAAATCAAAACCGTTGATATGAAAACAAATTACGAGCTCCGATATGCTGCTCATCCTGAAGATGCAAAGCATTATGACACTGCGCGTCTGCGTCGCGATTTCCTTATTGAGCGTGTATTCGCCGAAGATGAGGTGAATATGGTCTATTCCATGTACGACCGAATGGTGGTGGGTGGTGCCATGCCGGTAAAGGAGGCATTGAAACTGGAGGCTATCGACCCGCTGAAAGCTCCTTTCTTTACGACACGCCGCGAAATCGGTATCTATAACGTGGGTGGAGCAGGAGAGGTTATCGTGGGTGAGGAGTCTTTCCGTCTGGACTTTAAGGAGGCACTTTATATCGGAAGTGGTGACCGCGATGTCGTTTTCAAGAGTAATGATGCGGCAAAGCCTGCCAAATTCTACTTCAATTCCACGACGGCTCATCAGTCATATCCCTGTAAGAAGGTGACGAAAGAGAATGCGGTGGTGGCCCATATGGGGTCGTTGGAAATGTCTAACGAGCGCGATATCAACAAGATGCTGGTGAATCAGGTGCTGCCTACCTGTCAGTTGCAGATGGGTATGACGGAGCTGGCCCCGGGAAGTGTGTGGAACACGATGCCTGCGCATGTGCACAGCCGCCGTATGGAAGCTTACTTCTATTTCGAGTTGCCGGAAGACCAGGCTATCTGCCATTTCATGGGCGAAGTGGAAGAGACGCGCCATATCTGGATGCGTGGCAATCAGGCCGTGCTCTCGCCCGAATGGAGTATCCACTCTGCTGCTGCCACCCACAACTATACTTTTATCTGGGGTATGGGCGGAGAGAATCTCGACTACGGCGATCAGGATTTCTCGAAGATTACGGATTTACGATAAAAAGAATTCAAACTCATAAACTTTAAAATCTTATAAACTTAAAAACTTAACATTATGGCAAATCCATTTTCATTGGAAGGAAAGAATGCCTGGATCACAGGTGCTTCCTACGGTATTGGCTTCAACATTGCCAAGGCTTTTGTTGCAGCAGGTATTAAGACTATCATTTTCAACGACATCAATGAGGCTGCCTTGGAGCGTGGCTTGAACAACTACAAGGAGGCTGGCATCGAGAACGTGAAGGGCTACGTATGCGACGTGACTGATGAGAATGCCGTGAAGGCTCTCGTGGAGAAGATTCACGAGGAGGTAGGTCAGATTGATATCCTCGTGAACAATGCAGGTATCATTAAGCGCATCCCGATGCACGAGATGAAGCGCGCTGAATTCCAGCAGGTGATTGACATCGACCTCGTTGGTCCGTTCATCTGCTCTTCTGCCGTCATTCCCGAGATGATGGAGCGCAAGGAAGGTAAGATTATCAACATCTGCTCAATGATGAGCGAACTGGGTCGTGAGACCGTCAGCGCATACGCTGCTGCCAAGGGTGGTCTGAAGATGCTGACCCGCAACATCTGCTCAGAGTATGGTGGGTACAACATCCAGTGTAACGGTATTGGCCCGGGCTATATCGCAACTCCTCAGACTGCTCCTCTTCGTGAGCGTCAGCCGGATGGAAGCCGTCATCCGTTCGATAGCTTCATCTGCGCCAAGACTCCTGCCGGACGTTGGCTCGATCCTTCAGAACTGGGTGGCCCCGCCGTGTTCCTGGCTTCTCATGCTTCTGATGCCGTCAACGGCCATGTGCTCTATGTGGACGGTGGTATTTTGGCTTACATCGGTAAGCAGCCTAAGTAAGAGTCAGACCTTACGGTTATAAACACAAAAGACCCGCAAGAATGCTTGCGGGTCTTTATGATTTTCTTTTACAAAATTGATTAGAGAGCCTCAGCCAGCTCAGCACCAGCCTTGAACTTGGCAACCTTCTTGGCAGCAATCTTAATCTTCTGCTTGGTAGCGGGGTTGATACCTTCGCGAGCGGGGCGCTCGTTAACGCTGAAAGTACCGAAACCAATAAGTTGTACTTTGTCACCTGCCACGAGAGCTTCCTTGATGGCTGCTGTTGTAGCTTCCAATGCTTTCTTTGCGTCAGCCTTAGTCAGACCAGCGCCTGCTGCGATCTTGTCGATCAATTCAGTTTTGTTCATAATTTGTGAATTTTATTAAAAATATTAATGTAAAAAAATTATTCTTTTAGAATTTCTTCGCAAATATAGTTTAATCATTTCATAAAACAAACAAAAAAACAAAAAAAATAGAGAAATTAACGAAAAATAGTACGTAAAGCCCCGATTTTGTGCAAAATAACGGATATTTTTCGTAATTTTGCGCCCAAATTAGCGTGAATGGCTACATGATGCCTGAAACCTGAAATTTGAAACTTGAAACAAAAAAGCGTATGCGTAATATACCCGTTATTACCAAGAACTTACTGATAATTAATGTGCTGATGTTCCTCGCCACCTACGTTTTCCAACGTACGGGCGTCGATCTGAACGAGCTGTTGGGCCTCCATTTCCTAATGGCCAGCAATTTCCGTATTTATCAGTTTGTGACCTATATGTTTATGCACGGCGGAATGGCTCACTTGTTCTTCAATATGTTTGCCTTGTGGATGTTCGGCTGTGTTGTAGAGAACGTGTGGGGACCTAAGAAATTCCTTTTTTATTACATTTTATGCGGAATCGGTGCCGGATTGGTACAGGAATTGGCGCAGTTTGTCAACTATTATCTCATTGAAGGTCTGGGGGCTTATGAGTATGTGAACCTCAATGGTGTGAGCATCTCTGTGGATTCCTTTCTCAACCAGTTGACAACGGTAGGTGCCTCCGGTGCCATCTATGGCATATTGCTGGCCTTCGGTATGCTTTTCCCGGAGGAACGCCTGTTTATATTCCCGTTGCCCGTACCCATTAAGGCCAAGTGGTTCATTTGCGGTTACGTGGTCATCGAACTCCTTTCAGCCTTAGGCACTTCCGGCGACGGTGTGGCCCATTTCGCCCATCTCGGCGGTATGCTCTTTGGTTTCCTGATGATAGTGTACTGGCGTAACCATTCAGGTGGAAGCAATGGCTATGGGAGGTTGAAAGGTGAGCAGTTCTTTGATAAATTGAAAAACAATTGGGAGCGCCGTTCTCACAAGAAGGCCGACTTCAATGACCGTCACACCTCGGAGCGCGAACGCGACTGGCAGTATAATCAGGATAAGAAAGCCAATCAAGAAGAGATTGACGCTATTCTCGACAAAATCCGCCGTTCCGGCTATGCCAGTCTGAGCGAGGAAGAGAAGAAGAAACTCTTTGATGCTGGAAAATGAAGGGACTCAAAAAATTTACGGCTAATATGATCATGGGTGCCAATGTGGCATCCATCCTTCTGATGTTGCTGGTGGGCTACAGTGACCATCTGAATCCGCAGGCGCATCCCTTGCTTTCCTGTCTGGGACTTGCGTTCCCGGCTCTTTTGGCTATCAATGTCTGTTTTCTAGTCTTTTGGGCCATCTTCAGTCTGAAGCGGGTGATTGTCCCGATTTTGGGCTTTCTGTTGTGCTATGTTCCTGTACGCACCTATTTTCCCTTGAATCTCGGTCCTTCGGAAAAGGCTGATTTGAAAGTGATTACCTACAACGTGGCTGGCTATTCTGCCGACGAGGACGGTGTCCGTGGCGGTGGTCTCAAAGGAGCGCTCGACTATGTGGCGCAGCAGAAGGATGCCGATATTGTCTGTTTGCAGGAAGTCACGTTGAAAGAGAAGGACAAGGTGCCTTTTCTGGATGTGTTCCCTTACATTGAGTCACAGTATTTCAGGACTACCGGCAGCGGTGTTACTCTGCTCAGCAAATATCCCATCGTCAGTAGTGAGCCCATCAAGTATGGCGACGGCGACTTTGTGAGCAAAGCTTATACGCTCGATGTGAACGGAAAGCACGTGATGGTCATCAACAACCATCTGGAGACTGCGGGTCTTTCCTCCGAAGAGCGTCAGGATTTCCACAGTATGGTCCACGGTGACCAGGACACGGAGGTGGCCCGTCAGGCGTCGAAAAAGCTCCTGGTGAAACTGGGCGAGCATAACGTCGTACGTGCTAATCAGACCAGGGCGTTGGCCCGCTTTGTGGAGCAGCATGCCAACGTCCCCATCATCCTTTGCGCTGATTTCAACGATTCCCCCATATCCTATTCGCGCTACGTGGTCGGGCAGAAGCTGACCGACTGTTTCCGTGAGTCAGGTAATGGGCTGGGCTGGACGTTCTGGCGCGATGCTATCCGCGTGCGGATTGATTATATTTTCTGTTCCTCACAACTGACCCCCGTGAGTTGCAAAGTGGACAATTCCATCAAGTCAAGCGACCATTATCCGATGATTTGTGGCTTGAAAATGGACGGAAACGCACAAAAATAGCATTTTCTCGCCCTTAAATTTCGTTTAGTTGCGAAAAATGCGTATCTTTGCACGCTATTTTGCGCGTATTAGAAATAATTAATTAAATAATATAACAAAAAATGCAAAACAAAGGTTTAGTAATTTGCGTGGCTGTCCTCCTGACACTCGCAAGCATCTTCTACCTGAGCTTCTCGGCAGCAACCAGCTACTATGATGCCCAGGCAGCAAAGATCAAGGACCCCATCGCACAGCAGGACTACAAGGACTCTGTGAAGTATCTGGGCGTCTACTCTTACCAGAAATGCCTTGAGACCCAGATCGGCCTCGGCCTCGACCTCAAAGGCGGTATGAACGTTATCCTCGAAATCTCTGTACCCGATGTGGTGGAGGTTCTCGCCGACCACAAGACCGACGCGGCTTTCGTGAAGTCTATGGCAGAGGCCAAGAAGCAAGAGGAAACCAGTCAGAGCGATTTCATCTCGCTGTTTATCGATGCTTATCACAAGAATGCCCCGGGTCATCGCCTGGCTGAGATTTTTGCTACCCAGCAGCTCAAGGGCAAGGTGAGCACACAGAGCACCGACAAGGAAGTGGAGAATGCCCTCCGCACGGAAGTGCAGGCAGCCATCGATAACTCCTTCAACGTGGTGCGCAACCGTATCGATAAATTCGGCGTGGTGCAGCCCAATATCCAGAAACTGGAAGGCCAGCAGGGACGTATTATGGTGGAGATGCCAGGTATCCGCGAGCCGGAGCGCGTGCGCAAACTTCTCCAGGGAAGTGCTAACCTTGAATTCTGGGAGACCTACAACAGCAATGAGGTCATCCCCATGCTCTCACAGCTCGACCAGCGCTTTGCCAATGGCGGCGAGGCTGTTGCCGAGGATTCTGCAGCCGTTGATACCGCTGCCGTAAAGGCTGAGGCTGATGCTGCAAAGGCTGAGGCTGCTAAGCCTAAGTTTGAGGTGAAGAAGGATGCCAAGGCTGAAATTGCCAAGACTACCGAAACCGATGAGAAGGCTTTGGCTGCTGCCCAGAAGGCTCATCCGCTGCTCTCCCGTCTGCAGACCACTGGCAACCAGCTCTCACTCGTGGGTCTTGCCAATGTGCGCGATACTGCCGCCATTAACGCTATCATCTACAGCGATCTGGCTAAGCAGGTACTTCCTTCCGACGTAAAACTCCTTTGGAGTGCCAAGCCTACGGATATGATTCAGGGCAACAAGAATGTATACGAACTCCACGCCCTGAAGGTGACCGAGGCTAGTGGCCGCGCTCCGCTGGAGGGTGACGTGATTACTGATGCCAAGGACGAATTCGAGCAGATGTCAGGACGCCCAAGCGTATCTATGAGCATGAACAGCGACGGTGCCCGTCGTTGGGCTGCCCTCACCAAGGCTAATGTTGGTAAGGCTATTGCCATCGTGCTTGATGGCGTGGTTTATTCCGCTCCCCGTGTAAACGGCGAAATCTCAGGTGGTAACTCTCAGATCACCGGTAACTTCACCATCGAGGATACCAAAGACCTGGCCACTACCTTGAAGTCCGGACGTATGCCTGCACCTGCACGTATCGTACAGGAAGAGGTTGTAGGTCCTACTCTCGGTGCACAGTCTATCCAGCAGGGTATCTGGTCGTTCATCATCGCCTTCATCCTGTTGATGGTTTATATGATTGCCATGTATGGCTTCATCCCTGGCATGATGGCTAACTGCGCCCTCATCGTCAACCTCTTCTTCACGCTCGGTATTCTCACCTCGTTCCAGGCAGCCCTCACGATGAGCGGTCTCGCCGGTATCGTGCTGACCCTTGGTACGGCCGTGGATGCCAACGTGCTTATCTATGAGCGTATCAAGGAAGAGATGCGCAACGGCAAGGACATCAAGAATGCCCTCAAGGCTGGTTACAGCAATGCCTTCAGCGCCATCTTCGACTCCAACCTGACGAGTATCATCACCGGTGTCATCCTCCTCTATTTCGGTACAGGTCCTGTGAAGGGCTTCGCCACCACCTGGATCATCGGTATCTTCTGCTCGTTCTTCACCGCCGTGTTCCTCACACGTATCGTCTATGAATGGCGTCACAAGCACGACAAGTGGCTCAACCTCACCTTCACCACCAGTCTCTCGAAGAACCTGATGCAGAACATGAAGATTCCTTTCATGTCGTTCTACAAGAAGACCTTCATCACGGTGGCTTGCGCTGCTGTCGTATTCCTCGTGAGCTTCGCCGTTCGCGGTCTCTCTGAGAGCATCGACTTCACCGGTGGTCGCAACTATGTGGTGACCTTCGAGAAGGCTGTCCAGCCTGAGGAGATCCGTACCATCATCGCTGAGGCATTCCCCGGTTCCAACACTGGCGCCATTGCCCTCGGTACCGACGGCAAGACCATCCGTATCTCTACCAACTACAAGATTGAGTCCAACTCGCCCACTACCGACGACGAGTGCGAGACCATCCTCTATAACGCCCTGAAGAAGCACGGCCTCGTCAGTCAGGCCAGCGTGGAGGCATTCAAGAATCCTGACGTTCGCGAAGGCGGTTCCATCATCTCCTCTCAGAAGGTAGGACCTTCGGTGGCTAAGGACATCACCTACGGAGCTATCATCTCCGTCATCATCGCCCTGATTGCCATCTTCCTCTACATCCTGCTCCGTTTCCGCAACGTAGCCTTCTCTGTAGGTTCTGTGGTAGCGCTGGCTGTCGATACCCTCGTGGTACTCGGTATCTACTCGCTCTGCTGGGGATGGATGCCCTTCTCACTCGAGATCGACCAGACCTTCATCGGTGCTATCCTGACCGTGATCGGTTACTCTATCAACGATAAGGTGGTGGTATTCGACCGTATCCGTGAGAATCTCGGACTCTATCCCAAGAAGGACAAGCAGCAGCTCTTCAACGAGTCAATCAACCAGACCCTGGCTCGTACCATCAACACCTCACTCTCTACGTTGATCGTGCTGCTCTGTATCTTCATCCTCGCAGGTGCCAGCATCCGCTCATTCGCCTTCGCCATGATCCTGGGTGTTGTATTCGGTACCCTGTCGTCTATCTTTATCGCATCTCCCGTTGCTTACCTCGTGATGGGACGTAAGATCAAGGAAGACGATATCGTCAAGGCATAAAAGGTCGCGCGTACCTTAATATATTATAAGCGGAGGCTGTGTAAGTCCTTTACACACAGCCTCCGTTTTTTCAATAAAATCAACTATTAATTATTCCTGAATATGAAACTTACAGATCTGCGTTCTGGCAATTTCAATGCCGCTGAATGGGAAGCCAAAGGCTATCTGCTTCCAAAGTTTGACATGGCTGCCGTGGCCAAGAAAACCTACGACGAGCCTACATGGGTACATTTCGGCGGTGGAAACATCTTCCGTGCTTTCCCTGCTGCCATTCTCAACGACGCCCTCAATACAGGCAAGTACGACCGTGGCGTCATCGTGGCCGAGACTTTCGACTATGAGGTTATTGACAAGGCCTACGCTCCTTATGGCAATCTTTCGCTGGCCGTTTCCCTCTGCAGCAACGGCACTATCGAGAAGAAAGTCATCGCCAGCGTCACCGAGGCACTCAAAGCCGACTATCAGTTCACCGACTGGCAGCGTCTGGTAGACATCTTCCGCAAGCCTTCACTCCAGATGATTTCGTTCACCATCACCGAGAAAGGTTACACCTACAACGAGGCCGATTTGGCCCGTGGCCTGCAGCCCGTCTTTGCCATGGGTAAGGTTTGCGCCCTGCTCTTGGAGCGTTTTAATAACGGCCAGCTCCCGCTTACCGTCCAGTCGATGGATAACTGCTCCCACAACGGCGACAAGGTGAAGGCTGGCGTTATGGCCTATGCCGAGCGTTGGGTGAAGGATGGACTCGTGCCCCAGACCTTCCTCGACTATCTGAAGGACGAGACGAAGATCACCTTCCCCTGGTCCATGATTGACAAGATTACCCCGCGTCCCCACGAGAAGGTGAAGGAGATGCTGGCAGCCGACGGCTTCGAGGACAACAACTATATCGAGACCGAGAAACATACGTTTACCGCTCCCTTCGTCAACGCCGAGGAAGTGCAGTATCTCGTTATCGAGGACAATTACACCAACGGCCGTCCGCCGCTCGATCTAGGCGGAGCCCTCTATACCACTCGCGAGACTGTTGACAAGGTGGAGACCATGAAGGTGACCACCTGCCTCAATCCCCTCCATACGGCCATGAGTATCTACGGCTGTATGCTGGGCTATACCCTCATTTCCGCCGAGATGGCCGATGAAGACCTCCGTGCCTTCATCCAGAAGATAGGTTATATGGAAGCCATGCCCGTGGTGACCGATCCCGGCGTGCTCAATCCCTATGAGTTTATCGGCGCCGTCATCAACCGTCGTCTACCTAATCCGTTCATGCCCGATGCTCCGCAGCGTATCGCTATGGATACCTCACAGAAACTCCCCATCCGTTTCGGTGAGACCATCAAGAAGTATGTGGCCCGCGGTCTCGATATGAGCAACCTCGTTCTGATACCTCTCACGCTTGCCGGTTATGCCCGCTATCTGAAAGGCATCAAGGACGATGGCACCGCTTTCGAGCCTTCTCCCGATCCCATGCTTGCCGAGTTGCAGGCCATCGTGGCTCCCCTTGAGATTGGCAAGGCCGATCAGGACTGGAGTCCGCTGAAGGCTCTCTATAGCCGCAGTGATGTCTTTGGCCTCAATCTCTACGAAGCCGGTCTTGGCGAACAGATTGAAGGCATGGTGAAGGAACTCTATGCCGGCATCGGTGCTGTCCGTAAGACCCTTCACAAATACGTACAGGCCCGCTGATTTCTAAAAGATTCGCGCCAAAGACCCACCCCAGCCCTCCCTAAGTAAGGAGGGATGGGGTGGGTCATAAAGTATCATCAACCTGGCTACAAACATCACCGTCACACCTCAGGTATGTCTGTTTCACAAAACGTGCTGATAATAAGAACATAGAAGGGGGTCGCATTTTGCGACTCCCTTAAGTTTTGTTATAGCGATAGATATACTTATGGATTGGGGACGGTCAGCGCATGAACGAGGGCATCGAGCTGCTGCTGAGTCATGCCGTGAGAGAGCAGATAGCTCGAGAAGGCTTTTGCGTAGTCGATGTTCGGCAGTTGTGACTCGTCGCTGACATTGGCATAGAACATCAGGCAGGTGTTGAGGCGCAGCGAAACCAGGGTGTTGCAGAGAACGGGGTCTTTTGCCGGGTTGATGTAATAATAGTTGTCGTAGGTGACGAGATAGTCGGCCACAATCTCCTCGTACGTTGCTCCGCAGAGTCCTTCAAGCAGGGCGCAGACATAACCTGTGCGGTCCTTTCCCTCCATACAATGCACAAGATAGGGGGCGGGATGTGACGGGAGCTGCTTCAGGGCTTCTATCAGACGGTTGTTGTAGTCGTCGGCCGTGGAATCTGCCTTCAGGGGGCATAGGATCACGTTACCTTCTTTCCATAGCGAAAGGCTGTAGGGTGGAATGTCTTTGTAGGAAAGCATTTTCTCCTCGTTGTCGGCGAGGTTGAGTACGGTCCTTACCTTTTCTTGTTGCAGATATTCCGACACATAGATGTCGCGTTTGATGTCGTTGCTGAACGGCGATGAACTGCGGTAGAGGATGCCGCTGGGGATGTTGCCGGCTTTCACGGTACGGGCATTTGCAAACTCCGCGTCGGAGAGGTCGGGGTATTCTATGCGTTCGTTGGAGTATTTCATGCTCAGGGCCGTCTGTACGTCAAGGCAACCGCCCTTTTCCTTCATCCTGACGGTGACGGAATGTCCCTCGAGATCTGTGAGTTCTTTGGGCAGACCGATATTGTTGGCCGTGAAGCAGATGCTGGGATAGGTGGGGTAGGCCACGCATAGGAATTCGCCGTTGCGGGTGTAGAAGCCGTCGTAGTAGGGCATGACGATTTCTTTCTTGTCGTCGATAGTGATGCTGATGACGTCGCCGAGCGTAAATCCAGCGTTGGTCATGTCTGTTTCGGTGAAACTCAGCATGGCGGCACCGAACTCGTTGTAGGATGTGATCTTGCCTTTCAGCACCGGCGTGTTGTCGGTGGTGTCATCATCTGAACAGGAGGTCAGTGCTACGCTAAATACTAATTGACAAATAATAACTGATAATACAATCAGGTGTTTTTCTTTTTTCATGGTTTTTGATTTTATGTGTCTATAAATATTGGAGTTTGGGAGTTTATTCGAGTTTTGCCTCCAGACGGTCGTAATATTGGTTTACGATGTCGAGCATATCCGAAGGCAGGTAGCTCAGGGCTTTTTCGATGAATTCCATCGGCACCTCGTAGAAGGCTTCTGCCAGCGTGCCTGTGATGGCAGCTTTTGTATCGGTGTCGCCATCGGCCATCACGGCATAGCGGATGGCTTCCTCGAAGTTCTGACTTTCCAGGAAACAGCGGATGGCCATGGGAACGGTCTCCATGCAGGTGCCATCGAAATGGTTCTGTGCACCAATCTTGTTCACGTCACGAATGCTGGGTATCTCGTACCCCCACAGTTTCCATGCCTTCATTTCCACCTCATCTTTCGTGATACGGCAAGTGCGCAGCCAATAGGCCAGTGTGGCGATGCATTGTGCGCCCTTTAGTCCTTCGGGGTGGTTATGAGTGGGACGGGCTGTTTCCACCGACTGCTCCTTCACGTCCTGATAGTCGCTGAAAAGCCATGCCACGGCACTCACCCTCATGGCGGCCCCGTTGCCGAAAGAGCCGTAGGGCTTCGGGTTGTCACTTTCCACCCAGTCGTGGAAACGACTGCCGTAACCGCCCATCGGTACCGGATAGCGGCGGCACCAGTCGTGCAGCGCCTCTCCGTAGTCGCGCTTGTTCATAATGGCGTCGGCGATGGCGATGGTGCAGATGGTATCGTCCGTATAGTTACATTCGTCCGTAAACAGTTTGAATCCCTTTTCAGGAGCGGGTCCGAATTCGAACCGGCTTCCCACGATGTCACCGATAATTGCTCCGAGCATAGTTTGATAAGTTTATGATCTCAGTGCAAAGATAGTGTATTTTTTCGATTCTGCTCCAAAATTTGGAACAGAATCGAAAAAATACTTATCACAGCGTAATTGGCACCGCTACTTTCACACCAATATTGCGGCCCATGTTATAGATGCCGGCTTCCTTCAGACGACTCAGATGGTGCTGATAAGCGCGATTGAAGATATTCTGGGCGGTGAGGGCTACGCTGAGAAGCTTCTTGCCCCTGATATGGATGTCGGTACCTGCGGAGGCGTTCCACAGCGTGTAACTGGGTGTGCGCGTCTCCGTATTGTGGATGGAGTGGATATGGTCCTGTTTCAGGTTGCAGTCCATCTCTATTTCTGCAAATGTTTCCTTGATGGTCTCGGAAGGGATGTTGAAATGGTAGTGAAGCGACGAGCGCCAGCGGGGGGCCGGTGTGAAAGGCAGGTACTTGGCTTCCTCGGGCTGGTTCTTCTGACGGGCATCCACGTAGGAGAAGGTGTTCTCGAAGTGGAGGTGATGGATGGGGTGGAGGATGACGGTGGCCTCGAAGCCCAGGAGTTGTGCATCGCCCTGGTGGTAGCCGAAGACATCGTTGCCATCAATGACGGAGCCCGTTTTCTCAAGGAAGATGAAGTTGGAAATGGTGTTGGCAAAGAGGGCCAGTTTGGCGGAGAAGATCTCGCTGCTGTAATCCATGCCGAGGTCGAACTGCCAGGAGCCTTCGGACTTCAGGTCATGGTTGCCCTGTTCGAAACGGAGCGTGCCGTGGTGGATGCCGAAACTGCCCAACTCGCTGAGGTTCGGAGCGCGGAATCCGCGGGCGGCATTAACGCGTACATCGAAGTTGGGCGTAATGTTATAGATAGCTCCGATGCTGCCCGTCACACCATTGAAGTTGCGTGAGAACTGCTGGAAGCGCATCTGACCCTCTTCTTCCAATGCATTGCTATGGAGGTGGCGATTGTCGAAACGGAGACCGCCGCTGATGTGGAGCCGTTCTGCAAAGTCTTTGGCAGCCGTGGCGAAGAGGCCGAAGTCAAAGAGGTGGTAGGCGGGGATGAGGAACTCATGACCGAGGTTCTGCGATTCCTGCCACATGCCGTTGACACCGGCGTTCATTGTCCATCCGTTCCATGCCGGCGATACATAGCGGAGGTCGTAATTGACGGTATGCAGGCGGAAGTCCTGTCCCACCTCGTCAGGAGCCTCATATTCCTGACGGCGGTTCTGCTGATAGGCCAACAATGCCTTGATGCGGCTTTCCCCGATGTTGAAACTGTTGTCGAGCGTCACCTTATAATGGCGTACATGCTGGAAGGGTGCCTCATGCTCCTCTCCCTCATGATTGTGGTGATGGTCTTCGTCATGGTTAAGGTTAGGGTTATCGTTAACGTTATCGCCATGGTCATGATCATGATGATGCTCCTCCACGATGCCCGGCTTGATATGGTAGTAGGAGAGTTTCAAATGGCTGAATCCCCAGCGCTTGTTGAATCCCATCATCAGACGTGCAGCTTGTTCGGAGAACTGCGAATTCTCCACCTTATGGTTGATGCTGTTCTCGTATTCACCGGCCCCTTTCTGGCTCCAGCGTCCGTCCCAGACGAATCCCTGCTGGTTGCCCGCAAAGTTGACGGAATAGTTCCAGAGGTTGGCATTCGACTGCCATCCGCCGCTCACTTCGGCCTTCATTGTGCCGAGGGGCTGTATGGGGACATCGTGGAAAACGACAACGCCTGCCATGGCATCGGAGCCGTACATCAGCGAGGCGGGGCCTTTCATGATTTCTACGGAGTGGACGCCTTCGCCATCTACTTCCACACCGTGCTCATCACCCCATTGCTGACCTTCCTGACGGATGCCGTCGTTGACCACCAAAACGCGGTTGTAACCCAGTCCGCGGATGACGGGTTTGGATATGCCGTTACCCGTGGTAATCTGTGAGACTCCGGGTTGTCGGGTAATGGCATCGATGATATTCGAGGCGGAAAGGGTCTGCAGCTCCTGAGCGGAAACGACGCTGACGGGGGCAGGTATATGGTTGATATGCGTGGTGCCGGTGAGTCCTGTCACTACCACTTCATGCAGATGCACGCATGTGTCTTGCTCTTTCTGTGCAAATACTGTGATAGCAGAAAAGAGCAGTAAAATTGTCAGTTTTATTGCTTTCATCTTAAAAAGGTTCTTGGGTTATTCTGAAAAATGTAGTCTCTTGTTCAGAATAACGCCGGCGGTCCCCGTTGAGAATGAGAGATTATCACGCTGCAGGGCGCATAATGAATCTGCCACTGGTGTGAAATCCGTTGAAGGGTAAAGATGAATAAGGTGCCGACTACAACGGCGGGAACGAAAGGCAGCGTCAGGAACTGACAGAGTACGCAGTTGTAGGTATGGCTGTCAGCCGCTGAAAGGTGACCGGCATGGGAGACATGGTGGGCGCATTGTTCACACTCGGATGCCGAAGCCTCTTCGTGGACGTGCACCGCCGACAGCATCATCATCGGCACGAATACCGACAAAAGGATGCGGGCAAAGAGTTTTCTGCGCCGTTCCAGTCCTTCTATGATACTGTCCAGTCTTTTCATTTCGCGTGCAAAGATAGCAAATAATTCATAATTAATAGTTTATAGTTCATGGTTTTTCTTTTTTTTGCCTTTTTACTTTCTTACTTTTTTACTTTTTACTACCTTTGCCGCCATGAAAATGGGATTTCTGTTGTTTATGCTACTGCCGCTGGCGTCCATAGTGTACGTGCTGTGGCATGTGTATCAGTTGCTGCCGCTGCCAACTTGGGGCAAATGGCTGGTGGTCGTCTTGATGGCAATGGGCTTTGGCATGTTGTTCGTCGGTATAAGCCGACGGTTGGATGAGATGCCGATGGCGCTGGCTACCATTGTCTATGAGATAGGTACTTCGTCGCTCATCATCCTGCTTTATCTCTTTATGCTCTTCGTGGTGCTCGACCTGGGAAGACTCTTTCATCTGGTGCCTGCCACCTTCCTGAAGAACAGCCTCTGGGGTTCGGTGGCTGTATTCGGCATCATCCTTGTGACGTTCATATACGGCGGCTTGCATTATCATCATAAGGTACGCGAGACGATCACGCTGAAGAATGGCAACAGTAAAAAAGCGAAGGAGAAGACCATCGTGATGATGACCGACTTGCATCTGGGCTATCACAACCAGCGGAAGGAACTCCATCGCTGGGTGGAACTGGTGAATGCGGAAAAGCCCGACTTGATTCTCATTGCTGGTGACATCATAGACCGCAGCATCCGTCCGTTGGAGGAACAGAAGATGTGGGAGGAATTCCGGCAATTGAAGGCACCCGTGGTGGCTTGCCTTGGAAACCACGAATACTATGCAGGACAGCCCAACTCGCTGGGTTTCTATGAGAAGGCAGGCATCCGTCTGCTGAGGGATGAGGTGCTCCAGATGGGCGACCTTGCCATCGTAGGACGTGATGACCGGACGAATTTCAAGCGCAAGGCCGTGAAAGCCCTGACTGCCGGTATTGATTCCTCGAAATATGTCATCCTATTGGATCATCAGCCCTACCATCTGGAGGATGCGGAGCAGAATGGGGTGGACTTCCAATTAAGCGGCCACACCCATCATGGACAGGTATGGCCTATTTCATGGATTACGGAATCTATATATGAATGTGCTTTCGGTTCCCATCAGCGCGGCAACACCCGTTACTACGTTTCTTCAGGTATTGGCATCTGGGGCGGTAAGTTCCGTATCGGCACCCGTTCGGAATATGTCGTAGCCAAATTATCGGGAGCCGACTTCTGACCTCTTATTCAAACTCATCGAGCATATAGATGGGGAGCATCATGCCGTTGAGCTCATAGACGATAGGGCGCAACTGGGCAGCCCATATCTTATAGCCTATCTTCGTGATGTGAAGGCCGTCAGCGCTGAGGGCGGGCATCAGTTGGTTGCCGTTGCCGCGGGTGAAATGGGAGAAGAGGTCTATGTAGGGGATGTCGGTGAGTTGGCAGTATTGCTTCAATTTCTCATTGATGCGTGGAATGTCATCGGTCTTTCCCGTCAGCGTTTTCCAACGGCCGTTGCTCTCGTTGATGGGGAGCAGGCTCTCTACGTAGAGCTTGGTCTCGGGAGCCTCCTTGCGGATGCGGTCGATGAGTCGCTGCACACGGTTGAACACTTGTTCAGGCGTGAGATTGTGACTGAGGTCGTTGATGCCGCACATCAGGAAGATGGCACGGGGCTTTCCTGGCAGTATTTGGCAGAGGCGTTCCGACATTCCCTCCGCAGTATCGCCGATGATGCCGCGATTGACCACGTTGTCCACCTGCAGACGTTCATTCCAGTTGCCGCCGTTCTCGGTAAGACTGTTGCCGAGCATCACGATCTGCGTGGAGTCGATGGATTCCATACGCTCGAACTCCGCCACCCGTTGGTTGTAATGGCGTGAAGAGGTGTAACTGACGTGAGCCACCTGAGCGTTTAAGTGAAGCGTAAAGAGTGAAGCGTGAAGAATTGCCATTGCAATCATCACTACCATTCTCTTAGACAACTTCTTTTTATAATTGCACATGCTTGTAAGTTTTTGAGTCTTTGAGTCTTTCTCATTTTCTCAATATCTCAATTTATCATTAGAGTACTTTACTCCTCGCTTTTTGCTTTTTGCTTTGCCTGCTGCTTCATCACGCTGCGCACGCGGTTGACGAACTGCTGTGAGCCTTTGATGGTGTAGCGGATACCCATCTTCCAGATGCGACAGGCTTTGTCGATGTCGTTCTCAGGATTGTATTTCGACATGATGGTGACGAACATTTCCTTTGATTTCTGGCGACTGAGACGGTCGTTGAGCGTAAAACGGCGGCTGTCACCACGGCTTCTCATGATGTCGTTGCATTCACGTACAAGCACGGGGGCAATCTGGAGCACGCCTAAGTATTGGCCGTTGCGGGCTGTCTCAATACCACGGCTCTCAATCTGGATGATGGCATCCATCACGGGGTTCCAGTCGAAAGTATCTTTCTGCTTGTCGTCCTGTGCAAAAAGGGGCAGGAACAGTGCCAGCATCGAAAGCAGCATCAGACTGCGTAGTTTACTTGAATGTTTCATTTTCTTCGTTTTTCGGTTAGGGTTTCTCTTTTAGAATTGGAAATAGATGAAGGGCTGGATGTCGGAGGAGCGCACCTGAATGATAATATAGATGACAGCGGTCAGCAGCAGGGCGTGGACCACGACACCAGAACGAGAGAGAATGGCTGTCATGCGTCGCTGCCAGGTGTATGGTAGCCAATGCGAGATTAGCGCAAAGGCAATGAGTGCAAACACGAGGCGGAATGAGTCAATGACAGGCCAGAAGTATTCGGGATGTAGTTCAAGGAAAATATTGTGAAGGATGATGCTCCACTGGCTGATGTCGGTAGCACGGAACATAATCCATCCTAATACGCAGAAATGGAAGGTGATAATCACGGCAAAGAAGCGCTTGACGCCATGGCTGCGGTAGCGGCGGTCATGATGGAGCACCTCCTGACTGAAGAGCTTATGGGCAACCACACCCAGACCATGCCAGGCACCCCAGATGATGAAGTTGAAGGCAGCGCCATGCCAAAGTCCGCAAATCAGGAAAGTGAGGAAATTGTTCAGATAGGTACGGAACTTCCCCTTGCGGTTGCCGCCCAAAGAGATATAGAGATAGTCGCGCAGCCAGGAGGAGAGCGAGATATGCCACCGGCGCCAGAATTCCGTGATGGAGGCGCTGGTATAGGGGGCGTTGAAGTTCTGCGGGAACCGGAAGCCCAGCAGCAGGGCTATTCCGATGGCCATGTCGCTATAGCCGGAGAAGTCGCAATAGATCTGCACGGTATAGCCATAGACGCCCAGAAGCGTCTCGATGCCGGTATAGAGGGCGGGATTGTCGAAGATACGGTCCACATAGTTGAGCGAGATATAGTCGCTGATGACGGCTTTCTTGAAAAGACCGATGAGGATGAGGAACACCCCTTCGCCCATCATACGGGAGGTAATGGTGAGAGGACGGTGGATCTGCGGTACGAATTCGCGGGCCTTGACGATAGGGCCTGCCACCAGTTGTGGAAAGAAACTCACGAAGAAGGCATAGTCGAGCAGTCTCCGGAGCGGTTTGACATGGCCTCGGTAGATGTCGATGGTATAGCTCATCGACTGGAACGTGAAGAAACTGACCCCCACGGGCAGGAAGATGTCCCACGGCTGGAAGTTGTTGCCGATGATCTGGCTAATGGAGCCGAAGAAGAAGTTGGTGTATTTGAAATAGCAGAGCAGGGCGAGATCGATGACCATACTGAGGGCCACCATCCATTGAGCAGCCCGTTTGTGCCCCTCGTTGCGCAGCCGTCCCACCTGTGCGCCGATAAGCCAGTCGCTGATGGTGACCACAGCCAGCAGGAAGAAATAGAAACCGCTGCTCTTGTAATAGAAATAGTAGGAGAAAAGCGTCACGAACAACAGGCGTGCCGTGGTGTGGTGACGCAGGAGCATATAGACAAACGTGAAGGCAAGGAACATGAACAGGAAGAGTCCGCTTGAGAAAATAAGCGGATGAGCAGCATCGTAGGTGAGTTGCTGGATTAGCAACTCAGGCTGCAGATACTGCGTCATAAACTGCCATTTTTCCTGTAATTCTTCGAACATTTAATTCTTAATCTTTAATCTTTTATCCTTCATCCCTCTATTCATATCCCGCCATTAGGGAGGCCATCATCTTGGTTGCCAGCAATCTGCCGCCGCCGTAGGAAGGATGCGTGTAGTCGTGGCCTACCATTCGGCGATTCACAAGTTCCGCTATACTGTTGCGCCCGCCCATCATCTGGAAGAAATTGAGAAAGGCCACCTTGTTCTCCATCGCAATGCGCTGTTGGCAGGCCACCATTCCCTCCACGCCCCTCATGGTGACGATCTGGCCGTTCTGGCGACTGCCACGGTCGGGCATGCTCACAACGAGGATGGAAGCATTAGGATAGGCCCGCTTGAAACGGCTGATGACGGAACCCATTTGCTGCTGGTAGTGGCTGAACCACTTGCTGCCAGAATGCTCATTGACGGCATTGAGGCCAAACTGTAGGATGATGAGGTCGTAAGGGTAGAGGCTGTTCATCTGACTGAGCGTTTGCTCTGGAATCTTGGAGAGCGTCATTCCTGCACAGCCGCGCATCGAGAAGTTATCCACCGATACTCCCTGGTGAGGTTCGAGTGAGGCACCATAGAAGATGGTGGAGGCGTTGGAGCCGTTGATGTTCCATTTTACCCTCGACATAGGGCCGTCTACATGCACCTCCTGGATATTGGGAGCGGCTTCGGCATAAAAGGTCTGTGGCTCGCCGTTGATGGTAGCCGTGATGGTAATAGGTTCTTCGGTACGGAAGAAGAGAGAGGCGCGGTCCCAATGGTCGAGATTCTTGCGGTATTTGGTGCCGCTATACGTGAGCGAGGCATTGCTTTCCGCCTTGAAATAACGCTGGGAAGGACCGAGCAGGGCGCTGTTGTACTGCTTCTGGACAACGGCATAGGAACCGAAGCCGGAAGGTTTCTGCACAACCGTGGGGCGCAGACTGTTGGACGTCTTGCCGCAGTCTACCCATCCCACGCCGCTGCCGCCGAACTTCTGTTGTAGTTGTTCACGGAGGTCGCAGACCAGGATATCACCCTCGATATAGGAGTCGCCCCAGTAGCCCACTCGCACTGGACGGTCCATGTTGTTCACGTTGTCAAGGGCAGCATAGAAAGACTCCATTCCGTGGACACTGCCTTCGGAGTAGTCTTCTACAGGCGTCACTCCTTCAGGAATGGGAGCGTGATGGCGGAGGGTATCAGTCTCGGCATTCTGCAGGGAGTCATTGCGGGCAATGAGTTGCTTCATGGGCATGACCATGGCCGTGTCCTCCTTCTCCAGGTTGTCGTTGCCATAGACCTCTGGAATCACGTCGCTCAGGATGTTGACGGTACGCAGGTGACGGTCCCAGACGGTAATCTGGGGCAAAAAATGCATGGCAAGAAGCAAGATGGTTACCAAAGCAACGAGTATAAACGTCTGCGCAGGCCTGTTACTCATTTCTGAAATTCGAAAATCGGCTGCAAAGATACCTATTTTTATATTATTATCCAAATAATCAGTGTCTATTTGACCTTTTTTGGAAAAAGACAAAAAAGATTATACCGATTTCTTGGTTTTATCGGTAATAATATCTATTTTTGCAACAAATAAGTTGTTAATCATTAAAATCAAAAGAAATGGCAATTTTAATTATTCTTATCGTATTGGCCGTGTTGGTGGGACTTTATTTCCTGAACACACAGCGCGAGTTGGTAAACCTTGACGAGATGGCTAACAATGCCCTCAGTCAGATTGGCGTACAGCTTACTTCCCGTTGGGATGCCGTGACGGCTTTGGTGAAACTCACGAAGGACTATGCACGTCATGAGCACGACACCCTGGTAGAAGCCATCGAGAAGCGCCGCATGACAAATCCTACTACCGCTCAGCAGATTAATGACCAGTTCAGCGCCACTTCCGAGATCCTCGGCCGTCTGATTGCCGTGAGTGAGCGTTATCCCGAGCTGAAGGCTTCGGAAGTCTATAGGGACACCATGGCATCCCTGCAGAAGTATGAGGAGAACGTGCGCATGAGCCGTATGGTGTATAATGATTCTGCCACGAAGATGAACCGTATCGTCCGCCAGTGGCCATCCAGTATCGTAGCCAGCATTCTTCACTTCGGTAAGCGCGAATACCTGCAGACCGAGGAGAAGAAACAGGAATATCCCGATATCGATGCTGCCCTGAAGAGTTGACCTGCATGAGGAATCCTACTAAATGGCTCGTCTGTACAGCTGCCTTGCTCTTCAGCATGGGTGTCTGTGCTGACAACCATATGCACAACCTCAATATCACGGTGACGTTGTCCGACAATGGTTCGGCCCGCGTGGAGGAAGTACGCCAATATACCATTGACGACCATAAGCACACGGAGTTCTATATGCCCATGAACCTGCCCGCCGATATGTCGCTCTCGGCTTTCAGCGTGGAGGAGGACGGGGAGATGATGACGGACAGCACCCCTTGGGACATCGACCTCTCCCGCGAAAGGAAGAAAGGGCGCTACGGCATTGTGGACAAGGGTGACAACCGCTATGAACTCTGTTTCGGTATGGGCGACAACGGCGACCATACATTCAGGCTCCGCTATAATATCGGTAACATGCTGCGAGGCTATTACGAGAGTGACGGCTTCAACTTCATGTTCTATTCCCGCGATACCAATGAACCCCCAGAGCAGTTCACGCTGACCATCCGCCGCGATGACGGACAGCCTATGGACGGTACAAATGTTTGGGCCTTTGGCTTCGGCGGTGAAATCCAGGTGATGGATAGTGTAGTGAAAGCATGGAGCACACAGCCCCTGGAGCGGCAGAATCATATCACGATAATGATTGAGACCCCCAAGGGAATGTTCCGCCCCGCCGTGGAGACGGGAGGAGACTTCGAGAGCGTGAAGCAGCGAGCCATCGGGGGCAGCGACTACACGCCAGAGAATGATGGTGGTAGTGGAAGTGGCGATGGATTCATGGGTATCCTTTGGCAAGTAGGTTCCTACGTGCTCCTGTTCCTTGCCTGCTGTCTGCCTTCCATCTATAGTTATTTCAAGCGTCGCAAATGGCGCAAGAAACTCATCGGCAATGGCAAGGACGTCCCCTGGCAGCGCGAGATTCCCTGCAAGAAGAGCCTCCACCGTTCGAACATGATCTATACAACCCTTGAGGGAACGGAAAACTCCAAAAACCTGATGGGTGCCTATATCATGCGCATGATCTATCAGAGAGTGCTCGGCGTGGAGACCGTGCTTATCAAGAACAAGCAGCAGCCCTGCCTGAAGATTGCCAATCCCGAACAGGCTGGTGTTGAAGAACAGGATGATCAGGACAAATCCAATATGAGAGGCATCGTCCAAATTCTCCAGGAAGCTGCAGGCGAGAATGCCTTGTTGGAGCCTGGTGAGATGAAGCGATACGCCAAGAACAAGCCCACCCGTATGGAAAAACTCTACAATGCCCTGACGCTGAAGAAGAAAATCCCTTATAAAACCATCGACCAGAAGGATGCCCTTGACGTCTACGGACTGAAGAAGTTCCTGGAAGACTTTACCCTGGTGAAAGAGCGCCATGCGGTGGAGGTGAGCCTTTGGAACGAATACCTGGTGTATGCCACCCTTTACGGCAATGCCAAGCAAGTGATGAAGGATTTCCGCGAGATCTGTCCCGAGTTCTACGAGCAGTCCGAATTGGGTAAGACCATGAACCAGGTGACCGACTTCGATGTCTTCGTGTCCTCCTATAGTGCCAGTGTGGCAAATGCCTTTACGTCGGCTTACAGCCACAATCATCCCCGTTCGAGCGGAGGTGGCGGATCGTCAAGTTTCGGTGGTGGCGGCGGATTCTCCGGCGGTGGTTTCGGCGGTGGCTCCCGGTAAAGAATCATCCCATTGGAATAAAAAGAAAGACAGGCACTTACGGGTGTCTGTCTTTCTTGTGGTCCCACCGAGAATCGAACTCGGATCTAATCTTTAGGAGAGACTTGTTCTATCCATTGAACTATAGGACCAGAAGGCGCTTTGCGCCGTTTCAAGATTCAAGTTTCAGGTTTCAACGTAACCTATCCTACCTGACTGCCGGGCTTCACGTCCTTGGTGGTGGTCACCACGCTGAGACTTTCATCGCTGTCAACGGCCGAGAGAATCATTCCCTGACTCTCAATGCCCATCATCTTGCGGGGCTCGAAGTTGGCCACGAAGAGTACACGCTTGCCGATGAGTTGCTCGGGATTCTCGTAGAAGGCGGCAATGCCGGAGCAGATAGTGCGGTCCTGACCGCTACCGTCGTCGAGGGTGAACTGCAGGAGTTTCTTCGATTTCTTCACTTTCTGGCAGTCTTTGACGAGTCCCACGCGGATATCGAGTTTCTCAAAGGTCTCAAACGGGATGTTTTCCTTTACGGGAGCTGCCTTGTAGTTGGCGGCCTCGTTGGCTTTCTTGGTGGCTTCCAGCTTGTCAATCTGCTTCCGGATGACGTCGTCCTCGAGTTTCTCGAAGAGCAGCGATGGCTCACCTAACTGATGGCCTGCCGGCAGGATGTCGGTATTGCCGAGTTCTTCCCAGTTGCATTCCTTCAAGTTGAGCATGTCGCGGAGCTTCTTCGAAGAGAAGGGTAGGAACGGCTCGAAGGCGATACTGAGGTTGGCAGACAGTTGCAGACAGATGTTGAGGATAGTCTTCACGCGCTCCATATCGGTCTTGGCCACCTTCCAGGGCTCGCAGTCGGTGATGTATTTGTTGCCGATACGGGCAAGATTCATCGCCTCTTTCTGAGCATCACGGAACTTGAACTGGTCGAGCAACTGCTCCACCTTTTGTTTCACGTCCTTGAATTCCTCGATGGCCTGACGGTCGATATCCTGCAGTTCGCCGCACTCGGGAACAATGCTGTTGAAGTATTTCTTTGTCAGCTGGAGGGCACGGTTCACGAAGTTTCCGTAGATGGCCACCAATTCAGAGTTGTTGCGCTCCTGGAAATCCTTCCACATGAAGTTGTTGTCCTTGGTCTCGGGGGCATTAGCGGTCAGCACGTATCTTAATACGTCCTGCTTGCCGGGCATATCCTCCAGGTACTCATGCAGCCATACGGCCCAGTTGCGCGAGGTGGAAATCTTGTCATTCTCCAGATTCAGGAACTCGTTGGCAGGCACGTTGTCGGGCATGATATAGCCGCCGTGGGCCTTCATCATCACAGGGAAGATGAGGCAATGGAACACGATGTTGTCCTTACCGATGAAATGCACCAGACGGGTGTCCTCGTCCTGCCACCATTTCTGCCACGTTCCCCAACGCTCGGGATTGCTTTCGCAAAGTTCCTTTGTGTTAGAGATGTAGCCGATGGGCGCATCAAACCACACATAGAGTACCTTGCCCTCTGCTCCCTCCACGGGAACGGGGATGCCCCAGTCCAAGTCGCGCGTCATGGCGCGTGGCTGCAAATCCATGTCGAGCCAACTCTTGCATTGGCCATATACATTCGGACGCCATTCCTTATGGCCTTCCAGAATCCATTGCTTCAGCCATTCCTGATATTCGTTTAGCGGCAGATACCAGTTCTTGGTTTCCTTCAGCACAGGCTGAGAACCGCTGATGGTGCTCTTCGGATTGATGAGTTCCGTGGGCGAGAGGTCGCGTCCGCATTTCTCACACTGGTCGCCATAGGCTCCCTCGTTGTGGCAATGGGGACATTCGCCGGTGATATAGCGGTCTGCCAAGAACTGCTTGGCCTCCTCGTCGTAATACTGCTTGGAAGTCTCTTCTACCAACTTTCCCTCATCGTAGAGTTTGCGGAAGAAGTCGCTGGCAAATTGATGGTGCGTCTTTGAGGTGGTACGCGAATACACGTCGAAAGAGATGCCGAACTGTTCGAACGAATCTTTGATCATCTTGTGATAGCGGTCCACCACATCCTGCGGGGTGATGCCTTCCTTGCGGGCACGCATAGTCACGGGCACGCCGTGCTCGTCAGAGCCGCCGATAAACATCACTTCCTCACCTTTCAGACGGAGGTAGCGCACGTAAATGTCGGCCGGGACATACACGCCGGCCAGGTGTCCGATATGCACACCGCCGTTAGCATAGGGTAGGGCCGAAGTCACGGTTGTGCGCTTGAATTTCTTGTTCTCTTCCATTGCTTATTTCAATTTGGGTGCAAAGTTACGAAAATTTCGAGTAAATGAGAGCAGAATAAATAAATTTATTTTGCCGAATGCAAGAAATTTATTCAAAATTTCGAGAGCAGAACAAAATAAATCTCGTTTATTTTTTTTGCCGAGATGGAGTAACTTATCAAAAGGTAGTGCAAATGAGTGGAAAAACCAAATTTATATGGATTTTTCCCAAATGCAGCCTACCTTCACGGCGCGAAGCGACGTAAAATCAGTGCAAAATATCGATAATGCGAAGAGAAAACAAATATATTTGCTTTATTGAGGAAAGTTTTTGTGACATCCCCTCTATTTTTTTTGTACGCAACGGCGCCGAATACCGTTTTTTTTTTTACCTTTGCAGCGTAATTTTAAAAACCTAAAACCTAACAATTATGTACGATAAGGAACGCGGGCTCTATATCGCCCATTGCGCAAACGGTTCACTGAGTATCAACGGTAAAATGGCTAACCGCCACGGACTTATTGCCGGTGCCACGGGTACGGGTAAGACGGTCACGCTGCAGGTGATGGCCGAGTCGTTCTGTCAGGCAGGAGTACCCTGTTTCATGGCGGATATGAAGGGCGACCTTTCAGGTATCTCGCAAGTGGGACGGTTGAGTGGCTTCATCGAGAAGCGTCTGCCGGAGTTCGGTATTGAGAATCCTGAGTTCCAGGCTTGTCCCGTACGTTTCTATGATGTCTTCGGAGAGCAGGGCCATCCTATGCGTGCCACCATCTCGCAGATGGGACCGCTGTTGCTTTCACGTCTACTGGACCTCAATGAGACGCAGGACGGTGTGTTGAACATCGTGTTCCGCATAGCCGACGACCGCGGACTGCTCATCCTCGACTTGAAGGACCTGCGCTCGATGCTTGACTATGTGTCGCAGCACGCCAAGGAATACACCACGAAGTATGGTTTCATCTCGACTGCTTCTGTGGGAGCCATTCAGCGTGCCTTGCTGCAGTTGGAGAACCAGGGCGCTAACAATTTCTTTGGTGAGCCTTCGTTCGACATCAAGGACTTGATGCAGACGGAGCGCGGCAAGGGCATCATGAGCGTGCTCGCTGCCGATAAACTGATGATGCAACCCAAGCTCTACTCCACGTTCCTGCTCTGGCTGCTCTCTGAACTCTACAGCACATTGCCCGAAGTGGGCGACTTGGATTATCCCAAACTCGTGTTCTTCTTCGACGAGGCTCACATGCTTTTCGAAGGCACGTCAAAGGCATTGCTCGACAAGATTGAGCAGGTTATCCGTCTGATTCGTTCGAAGGGTGTGGGCATCTATTTCATCACGCAGAGTCCTACGGACATTCCCGAGGTGATTCTTGGACAGTTGGGTAACCGCGTGCAGCATGCCCTGCGTGCCTATACCCCGAAAGACCAGAAGGCCGTGAAGACTGCCGCCGACACGTTCCGTGCGAATCCCGACTTTAAGACCGATGAGGCCATCATGAATCTCGAGACGGGTGAGGCCCTGGTAAGTTTCCTCGACGAGAAAGGTGCACCGTGTATCGTGGAGCGTGCCAAGATTCTTTTCCCGCTGTCGCAGATTGGTGCCATCAGCGAAGGACAGCGCTCAGACATTATCAAGCGGAGCGATATCTACGGCAAGTACGACGAGATGGTGGACCGTGAGAGTGCCTATGAGCAACTGCTCAAGGAGAATGAGGCTGCCCAGAAGGAAGCCGAGCAGATTGCCGTTGAAGAGGAGAAGGCAAAAGGCAAGGAGAAGCCCGGCATGATGTCTAAGGTGATGAAAGCCATCATGACTGCCATCACCGGCACGCTGGCTACCATTCTGGGTACATGGGTTTCGAATAAAGTGACGGGCAAGAAGACTAAGTCGTCAACCTCGGCTACAGGCCGCGTGGTGAAGAATGCCACTTCGGCTGCCACCCGCTCCATCACCAAGGAGCTCACCCGTGATATTCTGGGCAATCTGGTGAAATGACGAATAACAAAGACAATGAAGTGTTTATAGGAATGGTATGCTCTGATGCTGACTATAGCGTCGGGTATTTAGATGCGGCCGGTCTTTGCTGAGAAAGGTTTGCCGTTTATAAAGAAGGTGTAAAAAGTATATATAAAAATGAAAAGTCTTAAGAATGTTTTAGTAGTAGTATTGTTAGCCGTGGCCATGCCCGGCCATGCACAATTGGTTATTAACGAAATCATGCAGTCGAATGTCGAGTGCATCATGGATGACATTAAGGAATTTCCCGATTCATGGGTGGAGTTGTACAACCCCACGGATGCGGACATCAACCTTAAGGACTATCAGATTAGCAACAAGAACAAGGTGAAAAAGGCTTGGCAGTTGCCTGATAAGACCGTTGCCGCCAAGGGATTTGTGATTATCTATTGTGACAAGGAGGGCAAGGAAGACAATCGTCTGCACGCTGATTTCCGTCTGGAATCAGCCAAGGGTTGTACGCTTTATCTTTTCAAGGACAAAGGGGCAGAGCCTATTGACAGCCTCCCTTATGTAGATGATAAACCCATGGTCAAAATGCCGGCACCCGATGTGGCTTTCGGCCGTAAGACCGACGGAGCCGATGAGTGGGGCTACCAGCTGACGCCGACACCCGGCAAGGCCAATACCGGTGAAATCTGCAAGGCAAAACAGATTTTAGGTGCTCCTGTATTTAGTGAACCCGGTCGTGTTGTCAATTATGGCCAAAAGTCTGTCAGCGTTGAGTTGAGTCTGCCTGAAGGCGCGCCAAAAGAAGCCTACATCACCTATACCACCGACGGAAGTGAGCCTACTGCCACAGGTAAGAAGTATACGGAGGCTTTCCATATCACTAAGTCGACAGCAATTCGCGCCAAGGTGTTCTGCGAAGGTTGGCTCTCACCATTGAGTACTGCTCAGTCGTATATCTTCCACGCAAGGAGGATGACTGTTCCCATTTTCTCTATCCAGACTGATGACAGGTATCTGAATGATAAGGAGATTGGCCTCTTCGCTAACAATAACAGCAAGGAAGATAAGAAGTTACATGACTGGCGCCGTCCTGTCAACGTAGAGTTCTTCCCTGAAGAGGGTGCGCCAAGTGCCATCAATCAGCCTGGTGAGACGCGTATCCAAGGTGGTCAGTCGCGTGCTAATGCCCTAAAGTCAATGGTATTTTACGCCAACAAGCGTTTTGATCCTGATCACAAGCGTTACTCGTATGAGTTCTTCCCTGACCAGAAACCAGGTGTTACCGAGTTCAAGTCGTTCTCTCTCCGCGATGGCGGTAACGACTTCGGCGACCTTTACTTCCGTGATCTCATCATCCAGCGTACCATGGGACCGAACGTAGATCTCGATTGGCAGGCTGGTCACACGGCTGTGCTCTATATCAACGGCGAGTACATGGGTATGCTGAATATCCGTGAGCGCTCGAACGAAGACAATATCTATAGCAACTACGACGGTCTTGAGGATGTTGACGAGATTGAGATTGCCCATGAAAAGGAGAACAATCAGGATATGTTCATCGAGGAGTTGAAGGAAGGCGACGATGTCTTTTACCAGGCTTTCAAGGAATTCTACAGCCAGAAAGGCCATACCTTGGCTGAGTACGAGGAGTGGATGGACGTCAGTGAGTATCTGAACATCATGGTGATGAACCTCTTCTACGGCAACATCGACTTCCCCGGCAACAATATCGTGTTCTGGCGTCCTAATGATGATGCAAAAGTAGATCTTCCTAAGAGATGGCGCTTCATCGTGAAGGATACCGATTTCGGACTTGGTCTCTATGGCAGGAAATCTGATTACAATACCATCGATTTGCTCTATAACCCAAGCAAACACCCCGATGACAACTGGGCCTTCACCGAGCCCGCTACCCGCCTGATTAAGAATATGCTCGAAGATCCAGACATCCTGAAGATGTTCATCGACAAGTGCTGCGTTTACATGGGCGACTTCATGAATGCCAAGGGAACTGGTGCCACGATAGATGCCATCAAGGATGAAGCCTTGGATGAGTTTGTAGCTCACCGCGCCAAGTATCCCACATGGGGTGGTAATAGCCGTGATGAAATTAATAACAAGTTCAATGATGCCAAAAAATGGCTTGCTGGATACACCGAGCAAGGCTGGTGGGGTCAATCGACCACCTATCTTCCTCGCACTGACTACTTCCTCCAGCACTTGAGTACCCAATGGAAATTAGGCACAGCCGTTAAGCTGACCATCAACAAGACCGAGCAGGATGTTGCCATTACGGTTAACGGCATCAAGTTGTCGGGCAAGACGTTCGACGGCAAGTTCTTCCCCAACCGCGAACTCGTCATCACAGGTACAGCTCCTGAAGGAAAGGTAGTGACTGGCTGGAAACTCAGCGGCGGAAAGAACGAAGAAATAGCAGGCAGCGAACTGACGTTGAATATGACGTCAAGTGCATTGACCATTGAACCCATCCTCGGCGATGCTGCCGGTATTCAGACCATTGAGAGCTCTGCATCGACCACTGATCCTTCGGATATCTATGACCTGCTGGGCAACAAGGTGAAGACCCCGCAGCCTGGCCGCATCTATATCCAGAACGGAAAGAAGATTATCTGGCAATAAAAATTATATGAAAAAACTCCTATTTCTCACAGCAACCATGTTTGGCGCAGTCATGCCAAGCCATGCGCAACTTATCATCAACGAAATCATGCAGTCGAACATCGACTGCGTGATGGATGATATCAACGAGTTCCCCGACTCGTGGGTAGAACTGTACAATGCAGGTTCCACGGCAGTGAACCTGGACCAGTACAAACTGGGCATCACCGACAATCCCGACGAGGCCTGGCAGCTGCCCAGTCGCACCATTGGCAGTCATCAGTATTTCCTGCTATACTGCGACAAGGAAGACACGGGCCTGCATGCCCCCTATCGCATAGACTCAGGCAAGAGCGATGGCATCTGGCTGTTCCAAAACGGAAAGGTTGCCGACAGTGTCTTGAAGCTCAAGAAACAGCCGGCGCCCAACATTGCCTACGGACGCAAGGACGACGGCGGTGAGAAATGGGGATATCAGGCCACTCCCACGCCGGGAAAGGCAAACTGTGGCAAACTATGTACCGATGTGCTGGGCGATCCTGTGTTTAGTGAGTCTGGACGGGTGATGACCGGTAACACTCCCGTAACGCTCACCTTGTCTGTTCCTGAAAGTTCCCCTGAAGGAGCGAACATCCGCTATACCCTCGACGGTTCCGAGCCCACAGCGGGCAGTACCCCCTATACGTCGCCGATAACCATCAATGCCAACCGTGTGGTGCGTGCCAAACTCTTCTGCGACGGTTATCTCTCACCACGCTCTACCACTCATAGCTATATATTCTTTCCCTCAAACCGCGCGTTAACACTCCCAGTAGTTAGTATCGTTACTGACGACAAATACCTGAACGACCCGAAGATAGGTATCTATGTGGCTGGAACGTATCAGAGCGGCAAGGAAAACTTTAAGTTCGATTGGCGCCGTCCCATCAATTTTGAATATTTTGAAGGGGAGGGGGAAGAAAGCGCACTCAACCAACTTTGCGAAACCCGCATCCAAGGTGGTGCCACGCGTACAAACCCTTTGAAGTCACTAGCCGTCTACGCCAACAAGCGTTTCGGCGAAAAGAGATTCAGTTACGAATTCTTCCCTGATCAGAAGCCCGGCCTCACGGAATTCAAGAGTATCGTGCTCCGCAATGCCGGTAACGATTTTGATTATCTCTATATGCGCGACATCATTGCCCAGCGCACGATGGCCTCGCATGCAGATCTTGACTGGCAAGCCTGGCGTCCAGTCATCATCTATATCAACGGCGTATATAAAGGTATAGAGAACATCCGAGAACGTAGTAACGAGGATAACATCTATACTAACTACGAAGGACTGGAAGATGTGGATTTGGTTGAAAACTGGAACGACCTCAAGGAAGGTGACATGGAACACCTAAATGCCTTCAAGGCCTTTTACAATGAGCACGACCATACCATGGCTGAATATGAGAAATGGGTGGACTGTCAGGAGTTTATCAATCTCATGGCCATGAACGCCTATTACAACAACATCGACTTCCCTGGTAACAACATTGTCCTTTGGCGTCCCCGTACTGCTGAAGGCCGTTGGCGTTTCATTGCCAAGGATGTTGATTACACCATGTGGCTCTACGGGCAGGACAACTATAATTATAAATACTTCGATTGGCTTTATTGGAAGGAATACGATGGCAACCATAACTGGGGAGCCAACGACTATGAGGCCACTCGCCTGTTCCGTCGCCTGATGGAAGACGCCGATTTCAACCGGGAGTTTATTGATCACATGGCCGTCTATATGGGCGATTTCCTCAATTACGAAGGAACGTGGAAGGTATGGGAACCCATGTACAACCAGATCAAGACCGAATATCCCTATCATCGAAAACTATATAATGAGTGGTGGCCTAACTATAACGATGAGATGAATAAGGTAAAGGAATGGTTGCAGAAACGCACAGCCTTCATGTACCAGCATCTGGCCGATTACTATAAACTCGAGTCGCCAAGGACGTTTATCGTGAATTCTTCGCTCAATGAAGAAGACCTTCATGTTGTTCAGTTTACCTTCAATGGAATACCCCTTTCCGAAGGAAAATTTAATGGCAAGTACTATCCCAACCGTTCAGTCGTTCTCGAAGGAACAGCCGTTGGCAACAAGAAAGTAACAGGATGGGAAGTGACGAAAGACGGTGAGGTCACACGTGTGGAAGGCTCCCGATATGCATTCACCATGCCAACGAGTAACGCTTTGGTCATTAATGCCATCTTGGAAACAGATACGGGCATCGATGAAGTGACAAAGCCCGCTTGGTCGTGGCAGCATGCCGACGGACAGTTTACGCTCAGCGGCCTTTCTGAAGGAACTCCCGTTAGTCTCTATGATGCCGGTGGTATGCTTATCAGTCGGCAGATTGCCGATGGTGCACAATTGCAGTTCAAAGCTCCCGCCCGCCGCGTCTATATTCTGAAAGTAGGTAGTGAATCAATTATAATTAGATAACTTTAAAGATTAGTTAGGAACATCTATCTAGTATGTTCCTCTTTCTGCCCAATCGCCACGGTCGAGCTGGCGGTAGGAGATGGCTTCGGCAAGATGGTTGGAGAGCACTTTTTCGCTGCCCTCAAGGTCTGCAATCGTACGGGCAACCTTGAGAATGCGGTTGTAGGCGCGAGCCGAAAGATGGAGCTTTTCCATAGCCGTGCGGAGTAGGTTGATGCCGGCTTCATCAGGTTCTGCGTATTGATGAATCATCCGTTCAGACATTTGGGCGTTGCAATGCACTTCTTTCACATTCTTGAAACGCTCTTCCTGAATATCACGGGCACGGATAACACGCTCGCGGATGGCGGCAGATGACTCTCCGGGGGCTGTCTGGGAAATGTGCTTGAAAGGAACTGGCGTTATTTCACATTGGATATCGATGCGGTCCATTAAAGGCCCAGAGATTTTGTTCATATACCGCTGAATCATACCGGGTGTACAGACGCAGTGGTGCGTGGGATCTCCGTAATAGCCGCAAGGGCAGGGGTTGCTACTGGCCACGAACATAAACGAGCAGGGATATTCGATGGTGTATTTGGCACGGCTGATCGTGATATGACGGTCTTCCAAGGGTTGACGCAATACCTCCAATGTGGATTTATTAAATTCAGGAAGTTCGTCAAGGAAGAGCACTCCGTTATGGGCGAGGCTGATTTCCCCCGGTTGTGGATTACTGCCGCCGCCTACGAGGGCTACTTGTGAGATGGTATGATGCGGACTGCGGAATGGCCTTTGTGATATGAGGCTGCAGTCGCGTCCCAGTTTTCCTGCCACGGAATGAATCTGTGTGGTTTCCAGACTTTCTGAGAGCGAAAGGGGTGGTAGGATGCTAGGCAAACGCTTGGCCATCATGGACTTACCACTTCCTGGAGGGCCTATCATAATCATATTATGGCCGCCAGCTGCGGCTACCTCGAGGGCGCGTTTGACGTTTTCCTGTCCACGTACATCCGAGAAATCCAACTCATATCGGCTTTGATGCTCGTAGAATTCCTTTCGGGTGTCAATGATTGTTGGCTCGAAGTGTTTTGAGCCGTTGAAGAAACTAATGACATCCGTCAGGGTTTCCATTCCATAAACCTTGATATTGTTTACGACAGCGGCTTCTCGGATATTTTGTTTGGGTACAATGAGTCCCGTGAATTGCTCTTTCCGGGCTTGGATGGCAATGGGCAGCGCACCGCGGATGGGTTGCAGGCGTCCGTCAAGTCCCAGTTCACCCACCAGCATGTAATGGGGTAGAAGGTCGGGGATAACCTTTCCGTTGGCAGCAAGAATGCTAACGGCCAGCGGGAGGTCGTAGCCGGAACCTTCTTTGCGGATATCTGCGGGTGATAGTCCTACGGTGATGTCGGCAACAGGAAACTTGTAGCCTATATTGGTCATGGCTGCTGCAATGCGGTCACGGCTTTCCTTGACGGCATTGTCGGGAAGGCCAGTAAGACGATAGAGTACGCCTCTTGACATACTCACTTCAACGGTGACTGTAGTTACTTCAAGACCGTTGACTGCTGCACAGAATGTCTTGACTAACATGGAGTTAAAGGTTAATGTCTCTTTATTTCAGCAGTTTCTCCAATCGTTCCATGAGGTCTCGGGTGTTGAGTCCGTGCTCAAGGATGCGACCTTCTTTGCTGACGATGATATTATCGGGGATTTGGGTGAAGCCCAGTTGGTTCATCACAGGGGATTCGAACATCTTTCCATCACAGACGACGGGAGTGGTGACGGTGTCACGCTGCAATGCGCGCTTGCATTCCTGCTTACTGGCATCGGCACAAATGCCGATAAGGTTGAGCTGACTGCCGTGCTTACGTGCGATGCGGCGTAACTGGCGCTGTTGTTCGAGGCTCTCATAACTCCAACTGGCCCATGTGTAGATGACGGAGAGGGAACCGCCGAGATTGGCATTGGTAACAGGGCGCCCATTGATGTCGAAGCCGGAAAAACGGGGAATTTTCTGGTCTTTCCCCGTGGCTTTGTTCTTGGCAAGGTCGGTCTCGAGCCGCGTAAGGGCTGTGCTATTTTTCTGCTTGCTCTTGATGAGCGAGAGCAGTTGTTCGGCCTGTTTGTAGTCGGGCTTGTCGGTGAGGATGAAATATCGGCGCAGGAGGTAGAGGCTGACGGGTGAGGCGGGGTTTTCCTGAATGAAGGTGGCTGCATGTTTCTGCTCCTCAACGGGGGAGACTTTGGAAACCTGCAAACGGAACTTGGTCAGGAGTTCATTGGCCTTCGTGCCTTTTACCTTAAGTTCTTTCAGATGGGAGGCATCGCCGTCCAAGCTGACGGACTGTCCTTCTTCGGCAAAGATGGGCTGTTCGGAGAAATTAGGGAAGACGAGCATGAGTATTCCGCTGGTGGCACAGGGTATCTCGTGGCTGAAGCGTCCGCCATTGAGCTTGAGGGTGTCGATACCGGTGATGATTCCGTCGGGACTATATAGGTAGAACTCTCCCTGATTCATCTTCAGGAAGTGGCCTTCCAACTTAAAATAGCCATCGCGGGAACCGCAGGAGGTAAGAATTAAAACAAAGAAGATCCACCCCCAACCCTCCTTATAAGGAGGCAGAAAAAACTTTAAGCGTGAAAGGATTTTACTCATCAGTTATCACTTATCACTCCCTCCCTCACAGGGAGGGCTGGGTTGGGTCTTCTTTTTATTTGTTTACGCGCATCAGCTCCATGTCCTTCTGTGCATAATCCTTCAGGGATGGGTCTTTCTGGAAGGCGCTACGCAGGAAGGATTCAGCCACGTCGAAATTACCCTGACGGGCGTTGACGATGGCGGAGAGATAATCGGTCATACCGTCTTTCTTCTCCACGTTGCGAAGGATGACGCTGGCGGTGGTGTAGTTCTTGTTGAGAAGTTCGGCCAGGGCGCTACTGTTGTTGAAGGAATCTTTCAGATTCTCGGCAGCTTCAGCATAGTTGCCCTTAGCGATGTTGAGGTTACCGAGTGCTTCACCAATCTGCTTGGCTCCTGTGGCCTTGGCAATGAGGTATTCGGCATCTTCGATGTTACCATCCTTCAGGGCCATCAGTCCTAAGTTTGCGTACGCCTCGGGGATGGCTGTCTTGGAACCGGCGATATCCTGGAAGTACTTGGCAGCGGCCGAGTAGTTACCTTTGTTGAATTCAATGACACCTACGTTGTTGGAAGCACGCTTGTCGTCGGGATAGATTTCAGCGGCTTTCTTGTAGATGTTTTCCTTGGCGTCGGCATCGCTTTCCAGCCCTGCAGCATACAGGAGCTCTTCGATATTAAGTTGGGTGGGGTCGCTCTTGTACTGGTCCTTGATCTGCTGGTCGCTGCGGCCTACCACCTCGTAGTTGATAATCATACGGGAGCGGCGCAGTTCGGGCAGGATGCCGTCGGCCAGTTCACGGAAGCCTTCGCTCATGTTACGAATCTGCTGCTCACGCTCATAGGGATCTTCATACATGGAGAGCACGCGCAGGATGACATCCTTGTCCTGAATGTTGCTGGCCTGAACGAGTTTCTCGAATCCTTCCCAGTCTTCAGCGGTATAACCGCCAATGATGTTGGCGTTCATGCCTTCGCTGAAGAGTTGCTGGTTGACATAGTCTTCTGCAGAGAACTGACGGCGGTTAGCGAGGTCATCGTTGAGAAGCAGTCCACCCTCAGGTGAGGCGTAAGCCTGAATCTCGACATCTTTCAGATTGAGCTTCTCGTGTTCACGGTTGATTTTCTTCAGCATGGCCACGAACTCCTTCACGGAATTGGTCTGGAGTTCGCTCTTGCGCAGATTAGCCTGATTGATGAGGAACTTCACCTGTGCTTCCTGCTTTTGGGCGGTAACGCGCTGGAAAGAATCAGGAGCTAGACAGGCACCACCGTTGAGCATGGTCTTCTTATAAAGTTCTGAGGTGGCAATCACGCCGTTGGCAATCTTCACGGCAGGAATCTTCACTTTCTTCTTGCCAATCTTAGCATCGAATGCCATGAACATTTCGCTCTGTAGCATCTCGGGCACATATTTGAACTGGCTCTTGATGGTATAGATGCCGCCAAACTTGTAGCTGATGCGTTGATCGTTGCCCATCACTTTCTCACCTTGGAAATCGGTGGCTGTGCTGCGTGCCACCTGTCCATTGCCATAGTGGAGTTCGGGAATGACGCTGACTACGGCCTTCTTGTTCATATATTTAGCCGGGAACTTGCCATAGACGGTGGCAGTTACAAGTCCGCCCTGCGTCTCCAGTGGACTAGGGGTTACGTCAAAATTATTGGCAGCCAATGGCCCCATACCGGAAGAGCAGGAAGAAAGTGCCAAAAAAGATGCTGCTGAAACAAAAGCGATAAGTAACCGATTCCTACAGGAATCGCTTTCAGAATACATGAATGGAAGAATTCTGCGCATAATTAATAAAAGATTTAAAGGTGCCGCGAGCGGGACTCGAACCCGCACAGCCATCACTGGCCAAGGGATTTTAAGTCCCTCGTGTCTACCAATTCCACCATCACGGCGCGGTTTTGTGAATGCAAAGGTACGAAAAAGTTGGGATTAGGCGTGAGGAGTAAAGAGTTATCCGCTGCCGATTAAGTTTTTTTAATATTTCAATCCTCTAACTCCTGACTCTTAACTCAATTATGATAGTTGTTTACAAAGAGAACAAGGTGGTTTGGGCTGACGGTGGCATAATAACGTTCCAACCGACCGCCTTGGGGTGAGAGTCCGTTGTTGGTGAGGTCGTATTGGCGGTTGCATCGGCTACAGGTGGCAATGCCTGCTGTATTCATGGAAAGCACATGAAACATCTTCTCTTTGTTATAGCAGTTAGCGCAGCAAGCATCGTAGCAATAGAGTGTTCCGTCTAAGCCATAGCCCACGATGATGCCTGTTTCGTTGTTAAGGCCTAAAATAAGTGGAGATTGTGTTTCTATGGCAGCTAATTTGACGGCACTACTGGCTTTCTGATTGTTCTGGAAGTTCAAATACGAAGGCTTGGTCACGTAGATGCGGCAGAAGATATTGGGGGAAACACCTGAAATTGCAGCGCCTATGGTCTGGTCCAAATGGTTTGAATTGTCATAGCGCAAATAGGCTGCATGATTGCTATATTCGTTCTCAATATCACCGCAAGAGGTGAGAATTAAAATAATGACGATGACCCACCCCCATCCCCTCCCTATATGGAGGGGAGTAGTATGCTTCTGATTAGGGTTTACCATTATTTATTCTTCTAAAAGTTTCTTTTCGGCCTTTGTCACGCGGTCGAAGTGGAACTCCGAAAGGGTGTGGTTCATCAGCGCCTCAATCTTGTCGTTGCAAAGGTTGCCGATACTGCCTTCGTGGGTGTGATGGATATGGTGGTCGGCCTTGAAGGTGCCGGCTTCAATATCGAGGCCCACTTTTTTATAGGCGTCGCGGAACGGCATGCCGTTGGCAGCCAGACGGTTCACTTCCTCTACGGAGAATATCGGGTCGTACATTGGATTGTCCAGGATATGCTCGTTGACTTCCATCTTGTTAATGATATAGGCAGCCATTTGCAGACAATCCTTCAGTTCGTCGAAGGCTGGCAGGAACACTTCCTTGATAATCTGCAGGTCGCGGAAATAGCCCACGGGCAGATTGTTCATGATGAGCATGACCTGTTGTGGCAGACTCTGAATCTTATTCGATTTGGCACGTATCAGTTCGAAGACGTCGGGGTTCTTCTTGTGCGGCATAATGCTGGAGCCTGTAGTGCACTCCTTCGGTAACTTCACAAATGAGAAGTTTTGGGAATTGAACAAGCAGGCATCGAAAGCCATCTTTGCCAATGTTCCGGCAATGGTAGCCATCGCAAAAGCCACGTTACGCTCCATTTTGCCGCGGCCCATCTGGGCATAAACCACATTGTAGTCCATCGAATCAAAGCCCAAAAGGTCGGTGGTCATCTGTCGATTTAGTGGGAAGGAACTTCCATAACCTGCAGCAGAGCCCAAGGGGTTGCGGTTGGTCATGCGGTAGGCAGCCTGTAGGAAAAGCATATCATCAGCCAACGATTCGGCATAAGCGCCGAACCACAGTCCGAAACTGGAAGGCATTGCCACCTGCAGATGGGTATAGCCGGGCATCAGGATGTCCTTGTATTGGTTGCTCTTCTGAATCAGTTCGTCGAAGAGCACTTTCACGCCTTCCGCAATCTCCATCAGTTCGTGGCGGGTGAAGAGTTTCAGGTCGATGAGCACCTGATCGTTGCGCGAACGCCCGGAATGGATTTTCTTACCAATGTCGCCGAGTTTCTGCGTCAGCATCAGTTCCACTTGCGAATGCACATCCTCGATGCCATCCTCAATGACGAACTCTCCGCGTTCGCATATTGCATAGATGTTCTTCAGTTCGGTCAGCAGTTGGGTGAGTTCATTCTTCTCCAACAGTCCGATACTCTCCAGCATGGTGATATGAGCCATGGAGCCCAGCACGTCGTACTTGGCCAGATAGAGGTCCATCTCGCGGTCTCTTCCCACGGTGAACCTGTCTATCTCCTTGTTCACCTCATAGTTCTTTTCCCAGAGTTTGTTCATTGCTAATCATAGTTAATCATCGCCAACATGTCGGCAATCTTTTCCAGCCCTTCCTGCAGAGGTTTGCTTATCATGCCTTTGATGAAGGGATTGATGTCGGCCTTGATGGTCAGCTTCATCTTGCTGCTGGCTTCCGATGTGGGGAGCAGCTGTATCCACAGGTTAAAGGGCATCGGCGACTGTACGGTTTCGAACTTGATGGTCTTCGGTTCCTCGCGCTCGATGATCTGCAACTGAATCCTGCCCACAGGAGCCACGGAGATGCTGATGCTGTCGGAAGTGAATTCCAAATCCTTGGCTTTGTCTTCTGGCAGACGGTCCTTTACCTTTTCTATATTACTCAGGTCACTCAGCTTCTCATACACGCTTTGCTGCGAATAAGGAATCTGCTTGACGTTACTTTCAAATTTTGACATGGTCGTTTGGTCTCTATATTTTATCCGTTCCAATGAGCCGGATCCTTACGCCATTCGTGGAGCAGTTCCACATCGGACTCGGCGATATAGCCCGTCTCCAAAGCCTCTTCCACTACGTGCTCATAGTCGGTTAGCGTGACGAGTTCCACATTGGCATCCTTGAAAGCCTTCTTAGCAACGGGGAAACCATAGGTGTAACTGGCCACCATGCCGATTACATCACAGCCGTTGTTGCGGATGGCTTCCACAGCCTTCAGCGAGGAACCGCCCGTGGAGATGAGGTCTTCAATTACCACCACCTTCATGCCAGGCTTCAGTTCGCCTTCAATGAGGTTCTCCAGGCCGTGATCCTTTGGCTTCGAACGCACATAGACGAAAGGCAGGTTCAGGGCATCGGCCACCAAAGCACCTTGTGGAATGGCACCTGTTGCCACACCGGCAATGGCCTCCACCTCAGGAAACTTATCCAGGATGACATGCACAATCTCCAGTTTCACGTAGTTGCGAAGTTCGGGGTAGGAGAGTGTCTTGCGGTTGTCGCAGTAGAAAGGTGACTTCCAGCCGCTGGCCCATGTGAAGGGATTGGCTGGCTGTAACTTGATAGCTTTGATTTTCAATAGTTTTGATGCGAAAGCTTTCTTTGTTGTATCCATAATCTTATTGAATTCAGTAATTGGATGCAAAGGTATGAAATATTTGGGAATAAATAGGTATCGATAAGATTTTTTAATCGAAACATGGTGGTATTTGATTTATTTTTGTAACTTTGTAGCCAGATTAACCCTTAAAATATTAATAATATGGCAAGTTTTTTATCAGAAATCCTTAAGCAGGGAGTGGCCGGACAGGTACTCCAGCAGATGACTGGTGGCCAGCAACCGGCTGCCCAGCAAACTACAACACCCAATGGAGCGCAGGCTGCCGGAACAACAGAGGCTGCCGTCGCTCAAAACGATCCGAACGCCGCTCTCAAGCAGGCTGCTGCCGGTGCAGGCATGGGCGCTTTGGGACAGATGTTGCAGAATGGGAAGCTCTCCAGCATGGCCGGAGGCGTACTCAGTGTCATCGGCATGGCCACCAGTGCCATGGGCTTGGTGAACAGTGTGAAGAATCTCCGTCGTTAACCTTTAAAGCAGAATCAATCATGAATAAAATCGTAAATGTAATCAAACTGATGGCTCAGACCGGCTTGTTCTTTGCCAACGTGGACGGACAATATGACAGTAAAGAGAAGGAGTTCATCGAGAATTTCGTTGCCAGCATCGAGCAGGTCGGAGATCTGGATCCTGAACTGAAAGCAGATGTGACCGACAGCTTGAATCATACCTATGAGTTGCCTGCTATCATCGAGGCCACAAAAGACTTGGTGGACGGTTTCTCCGATGAGGAACGCGCTGCCATTCTGGGTAGCATCCAGTCATTTATCGAACGGGTCATTGCCATTGATGGTGAGGTGCATCCCGCTGAAGAAGAAAGCTTCAAGCAGTGGAAGGCAGCCTTTGGTGTCGCCTGATCTTTGCCACAAATACCTGTTGTCATGAAGAAAAGCCTAATCCTCCTATTATGTCTGCTTATGATGGGAGTTGTCGATGCTGACGCTCAGAAAAGAAGGACAAAGAGGGTTGTGAAGACGCAACAGACCGTCAGGAAAAAACAGAAACAGCCTGTGGATTCTGCCGTGATATTCGCCTATTGGGATGAGCACGGAGTGGTAACTACAGGCGTACAACTGCGCCGTAAGGGCAACGAATATCTACTTACGGCAATAACGGTTGATGTCATCCGAATCAGTCTGCAGGAAGGTCTTGACTTCTCTAAAAGGAAAACAACGGAACGGATAGCCAACGGGTGGCTTGAAGAGGAAGTACGGTTTGCCGATTCTATCAGAATCTGTCAAATGCCAGGCATAGAAGTGAAAGTGCCGAAAGTAGTGGCAGACAAGGTTACGGAGATGGCAGCTGTGGGATACTCCAATCCACTGAAGGGTTACTATACTACCGAGAATGAGGAGATGATGACCGGCGGCTCATGGTGGAACATGGAGATGCAGTTGCCTGGCAAGGAAAAGGTCGCCTCCGGAGGCAGAAACTCGAATGGTCCCAGGTGGGTGTTCGATGTGTATGACTACCTTTATAACCTGAAGGTAAAGAACAAGTGGAAAACGAAACGGTAGCAAATGAAGTCTGAAGATAAAGAGAGAATTGTATAGTTCAAATGGTTTAGCCTTTGGCAAAGGCGAGGCTGAGGACGCTGATACGTATGTCCTTGGCTTTCAATAGTTCCTGGCCACAGGCTGTAGCGGTTGCTCCGGTGGTGACCACATCGTCGATGAGCAGGAGGTGCTTGCAGCTGATATTAGCTTCAGACATGAGTTCAAAGACATCGCTTACATTTTCATTTCGCTCCAAACGTGTCTTGTGGGTCTGACTTTCCGTGAATGTTTTTCGTCTGACGGCATCGGTGATGATGGGCAGATGGGTGATGGCCTGCACACCTCGCGCTATTTCCATACTCTGATTGTATCCGCGTTGGCGGAGACGCTTGGCTGCCAGGGGAATGGGAACGAGTGCATCTATGCCGTCAAAGAATTGTTGGGACTGAAACTCACGGGCAACCATCCTGCCTAGAATCTCTCCAAATTCAGGATGATCGTTGTATTTCATTTGAAGAATCACGCGGGTGACTTCTGATTTCGATTCATAGAAGAACAAGGCGGCAGCCCGCTCTATGGGCAATACCCCCCAGAAACGGCGGGCCATTTCGTTGTCGTAGGCAGTAGACGCATAATGGGTGCGGGGTAGGTGCAGGTTACATGGAGTGCAAATGACTTCTTCGCTGATGGCCAGCCGGTTGCCGCAAATAGCACAAGAGCGGGGCGCTATCAAGTCGAGAAGGCGTGACCAGATGCTGTAAGTCATACTTTTAATCTTCAGGGTTCATTTCATCGGCTCCGTCTATGCATTGGCGGATGAGTTCAAACGTGAAGCCACGGCTGAGGGCGAACTTGATGAGTTTCATATTCAGTTCGTAATCGTTCTTCGCCTGGATGCAGCGGCGTTTGCTTTTCAATAAGGGGCGAAGCACGTTGAGGTATTCATTTTCGTCGATTTCATCGAGGATTTTTGTTTGAATGTCTTTGGGAATGCGCTTTTGCCAGAGTGCCTGTTCTATCTTCCGGCGTCCCCATTTGTTGTAGCGTATCTTGTCCATCACAAAAGCATGTGTGAAGCGTTCTTCATCAATGTAATTGTTCTTGACAAGATATTCCATCACGCGAGCTTGTTCCTCTTCGGGCAGTTGCCAGCGTGTCATTTTGTCGAGCATTTCCTGTGAACAGTGTTCGCCGCTCGCGCAGAGGGCCGTGAGCGTGATGAGTGCTTCTTGTTCTGTCTTCTGTTTCATGTTCGTTTGGCTTTTATCATACGGTTTTTGCCGAACAGGTCTTTGCGGGTTTCTATTTCAGAATAGCCCATTTTATCGAGCATTTTTGTTAATTCCTGATGATAGGCAGGATTGATCTCAAAGTATAGCCGTCCGTCCTTATGTAGAGCCTTCTGTCCCAATCGGGCAATGGCGCGAAAGAAAAGCAGCGGGTCTTCATCTGGGACAAAAAGGGCTTGATGAGGTTCGTGGTCGAGCACGTGCTGTTCCATTTCAACGGCTTCTTTCTGACAGATATATGGGGGGTTGGAGATGATAGAGACCCACCCTAACCCTCCCTGAGCAGGGAGAGAACTTAGCACATCAACTTGTTCGAATTTGACTTTGGCCTGAAGTTCTTGGGCATTCTCACGGGCAACCGTGAGTGCATCGGCAGAGATGTCCCAGGCCTCTACTTTTGCTTGGGGCATATCCAAAGCGAGGGTGATAGCTATGCAGCCGCTGCCAGTCCCTATATCCAAAATAGAGAAATCTCTCTCCTCTTTCCTCTTTCCTCTCTCCTCTTCCTCCAACCATTGACACAGTTCATAAGTCTCAGGTCTAGGAATAAGAACATCGGGAGTGACTCTGAATATGCGTCCGCCAAACTCTGCTTTGCCAACCACATACTGCACGGGTTCGCCATTCAGTAACCTTCGTAATTTTTTGCCCATTTCATCGGAAGGGATGCTTTCAGCAGCCCCACTGATGATATCGGCCATGGAAAGGCCGTAACCCACTTCCAGTTGGTAGCGTATAACAGCTTTGGCCTCACGTTCAGGATAGCGTGAGGCCAAAGATTTACAGAGTTCTTGATAGGTCATCGGAAGTTGAAGAAGAAAAAGGCTCCAGCTCGTCTGCGGTCAACGCCCTGTGCCTTACCGATGGTGTTCCCGCTGGAATTGCGGATGTCACCACTGCTGGTTACTTCTCCCATACGGTTTCCACTCTTGTCGCGCACGGTACCGTCGCTCTCAATCTTACCCATCTTGTTTCCGCTGCGGTCACGAACTGTGCCGTCGCTGTCAATCTTACCAATGGTGTTGCCGCTTGAAGAGCGTATTTCGCCGCTACTGGTTATTTGTCCTGCGCGGTTGCCGCTCTTGTCACGGACTGTACCATCGCTTTCAATCTTACCGATAGCGTTTCCGCTACTATTGCGGAGCGTTTGGGCATCAACGGTGGTGGTGCAGGTGAAAAGGGCTGCAGCCATCAAAAACAGTCTGAAGTGTTTCATTGTCAGTGGTTTTTTATGATTAATGCGTGGCAAAGATAAATAAAAACTTTCAATTGGCAAAGAGAATGAACGATTTTTATTTCCCCGCCTTTTCCATTTTCCAAACGTAAAAGCCTATGATGGCCATTACGATAATCGTAAAGCCTATGCCAATAACGGTGCCCGATGAGCCGTTCATCCATTCGGGATTTGCAAAGCAGGCAGGAAATAAGGCTATGACAATAGCAATGATGCGTGCGCTTTGAGCTTTTAGTTCCACCTGCCTATAGTTCTTGATGGTGACGGGCATATTGATCCACTTGGGCCAATAGGCGGTAGCCATTATGCCGGCTGCAACCAAGAGAAGAATGGCTGCAATGGTCATGGTGCCAGAATCACCACCGCTTTTAATATAAAGGAACACACAGTTAATGATGATGATGACGCCCAATACCATTTCGAAAATCGTGCTTTCCTTGGTTCGTGGAAGTCGGATGCTGTTCAGATCTTCATTCATTGTCAGCCTTCTTTTTTGTTCGTTTATGCTTCTTCAATGCCTCGTTGATAATCCATTGTAGCTGACCGTTGGTGCTACGGAACTCATCCGCAGCCCAACGCTCAATGGCATCCATCGTATCTGAGTCGATACGAAGTACGAAGCTCTTGGTTTTCTTATCTTCTTTTGGCATTGAAAACCGATTTTATCTTTTCATTAATAGAGTGAACTGGTGTTGACCACCGGTTGGGCATTGTCTTCGCCGCAGAGCACCACGAGCAAGTTGCTTACCATGGCGGCCTTGCGCTCCTCGTCGAGATCAACCACGCCCTCACTCTTCAGTTTGTCGAGTGCCATCTTCACCATCGAAACGGCTCCCTCTACAATCTTCTCGCGGGCTGAGATAATGGCCGAAGCCTGTTGGCGGCGCAACATCACGGCAGCAATCTCAGGGGCGTAGGCTAAGTAATTGATACGTGCTTCCACCACCTCGATACCAGCCATGGCCAGTCGCTCATCAATCTTGGCTTCCAGTTCCTTGTTCACTTCATCAGAACCGTCGCGAAGTGTAATCTCTTTTTCATTCTCCTCGTTGTCGTAGGCATATTGTCCTGCCACCTGACGGAGAGCCGCATCAGCCTGGATACGAACGAAGTTTTCCAAGGCATTCATCATCATCGAGGCATTCACGCCACCCATGTTTTGGCCGTTTCGTCCTGCAGCCATTGTCTGCACATCCACTTCGAACATGGCCTTGTAGGTATCTTTCAGTTTCCACACCAGCACCAAGCCAATCATCACAGGATTACCAGTCTTGTCGTTCACCTTGATAGGCTCAGCGTCGAGGTTGCGTGCACGGAGTGAGAGTTTCTTTGTGACATAGAAAGGATTTACCCAGTGGAAGCCAGCCTCAGTGAAGGTGCCGCGGTATTTGCCGAAGAACATAAGAACGCGTGCCTCTCCCGGTTCAATCTGCATGAATCCAAAACAGGAAATAAAGGCGCAGATCAAAAGTAAAACTCCGACGATGGCTGGCCAGACAATTTCATAAACGGCAGCGAAGATAATCATTGCAATGCCCCCAAAGGTGGCCAACAGTGTGAGAATAAGCATCATGATGCCATTGAGCACCAAACCTTTGAAATGAAATTCTTTTGTTTCCATAATCGTAATTTTAGAGTGATATCATTTTGATATTGCAAAGATATATCATTCTGAAATTATTTTCCAAATTTTTCCGCTTGATTTAAAGATAATTAACGGAAATTTCGTACCTTCGCAGCAGAATTACTCAAAAACAATAGAAATCTACAATGAAACAAACGAAAATCGTGCTGCTTGTGATGCTGTTGGCAATGGTTTGCCTGACGGCTGAGGCCATCCAAAGAAAGAAGTTCAATTTCAACAGCGAGTGGAAACTTGCTATCGGAGACTTTGTTGATGCATTAAAGCCGGATTTCGACGACAGCCAGTGGCAGCCGGTGACGTTGCCCTATGCCTTCAACGGCGATGAGGCCTTCCGCAAGGATATCGTCGACCTGACCGACACCATCAGTTGGTACCGGAAGAAGTTCATTGCCACAAGCGATATGCTGGAGGGAAAGGTTTTCGTGGAGTTCGAGGGCGTCCGCCAGGGTGCCGATTTCTATATCAACGGCCATCACCTGGGCTATAGCGAGAACGGCGTGATGGCCTGCGGCTTCGACCTTACACCTTATATTATAAAAGGAGAGAACACGATAGCCGTTCGCTGCGACAATTCGTGGACCTACCGTTCGCGCCAGTACGAGAGCCGCTACCAGTGGAATGACCGCAATTTCAATGCCAACTACGGCGGCATTCCCAAGAATGTCTGGCTGCATGTCACCGGAAAACTCTACCAGACTCTGCCGCTCTATAGTAATCTCGGAACCATTGGTACTTACGTCTATGCTACCGATTTCGATATTGCGGCGCGGTCAGCTGTGGTGCATGTAGAGAGTCAGGTGCGCAATGAGGACAGTCGCGAGCGTTCGTTCCGCCTTTTTGCCAAGGTGCTGAACGCCGACAACTACGTGTCGGCCATCATTCCTGGCGAGCGCGTGACGCTACAGCCCGGCGAGACCAGAAACGTCACCATGCAGAGGAAACTCGAGGGACTGCACTTCTGGTCGTGGGGCTATGGTTATCTGTACACCGTCAAGACCTATCTGGCTGAGGACGGTGCCGATGCCCGTCCTATGGACCTTAACGCAGAGAACGATCAGGTGGTCACTCGCACCGGCTTCCGCAAGACACGATTCGCCGAGGGAAAGATATGGCTGAACGACCGTGTGCTGATGATGCATGGCTATGCGCAGCGCACTTCGAACGAGTGGCCTGGTGTGGGACTTTCCGTTCCGGCCTGGCTGAGCGACTACTCCAACGGACTGATGGTGAAGTCGAACGGCAATCTTGTCAGATGGATGCACGTCACGCCCTGGAAGCAGGACATCGAGTCGTGCGACCGTGTCGGACTGATTCAGGCCATGCCTGCCGGTGATGCCGAGAAGGACGTTGAAGGACCGCGATGGCAGCAGCGCAAGGACCTGATGCGCGATGCCATCATCTACAACCGTAACAATCCCAGCATCTTATTCTACGAGAGCGGAAACGAGAGCATTAGCCAGGAGCACATGCTCGAGATGAAGGCACTGCGCGACCAATATGATCCCCATGGCGGCCGGGCTATCGGTTCGCGTGAGATGCTCGACATCAACGAGGCTGAATATGGCGGCGAGATGCTGTATATCAACAAGTCGAAGAAGCATCCCATGTGGGCTATGGAATATTGTCGCGACGAGGGACTGCGCAAATACTGGGACGATTATTCTTATCCCTACCATAAGGAAGGCGACGGACCGCTCTATCGCGGTAAGCCTGCCACCGACTACAACCACAATATGGACGCATTTGCCGTGGAAATGGTACGCCGCTGGTACGACTATTGGCTGGAGCGTCCCGGCACGGGAACCCGCGTCAGCAGCGGCGGCGTGAAGATTGTGTTCTCTGATACCAATACGCATCATCGGGGCGAGTCCAACTTCCGCATGAGTGGCGTTACCGATGCGATGCGCATACCCAAGGATGCCTTCTTCGTCCATCAGGTGATGTGGAACGGATGGGTGGATAATGAGTCGCAGCAAACCTATATCATCGGACACTGGAACTACGAAGCCGGCACCCGGAAGCCTGTCTATGTGGTTTCCACGGCCGACGAGGTGGAACTCTTCCTGAACGGGAAATCGCTGGGCAAAGGCACGCGCAGTTATCACTATCTACACACGTTCGAACAGGTAGCCTATGAGCCCGGTACGCTGTTGGCCGTAGGGTCTGACGGCAGCCGGTATCAGCTGGAAACCGCAGGGGCTCCCACTCAGCTGAAACTGACCGCTATCGAGAATCCTGAGGGAACGAAGGCCGACGGTGCCGACATGGTGCTTTTCCAGGTGGAGGTACTCGACGAGCAGGGCCGCCGCTGTCCGCTCGACGACCGCATGATTCATTTCAGCATGTGGGGCGACGGGCGTTGGATAGGCGGTTTGGCCACGCGCAACAACAAGGAGATGCAGCAACCCGACGATAACCGTCCCGACGGACTCCTGGACGCTGCAGCCACGAAGAATGTTTCCGACAATTACGTGGGGGCTTACAGTCTTCCGGTGGAATGCGGAGTGAACAGGGTGCTGGTGCGCTCTACGGTGAATGCCGGTGAAATCAAACTGTCGGCTTATGCCGAAGGCGTAAAGCCGGACTATCTCACCGTGAAGACCAACCCGGTGGAAGTGGAGAACGGCATGTCGGAATATCTGCCACAGCTCTCGCTCAAACCATGTCTCGACCGTGGCGCCACGCCCACCACACCTTCTTATACCGAGCATTTTGCGGGTGTTGACATTGCCAGTGCCACGGCCGGATATGATGAAGGGCATGCCTCCAACAGTTTCGACGATAACGAACTCTCGGAATGGAAGAACGACGGGCGGCTGTCAACGGCCTGGATTACCTACCGGCTAGCGCGTAAGGCCGTGGTTTCCGACATCTGCCTGAAACTGACGGGCTGGCGGTTGCGCAGCTATCCACTTGAAATCTATGCCGGAAAGAAACTCATCTGGAGCGGCGAGACGGAAAGAAGTCTGGGGTATGTACACCTGAAACCCGCCAAACCTGTGGCTACCAACGAGATAACCATCCGCCTGAAAGGTGCCGGCAAGGACAAGGATGCCTTTGGCGGTATCGTGGAGGTAGCCGAGCCTGCCGCAGGTGAACTCGACCTCTTTAAGGCCAAGAACGGTGGCGACACTAAGAGCGAACTGCGCATTGTGGAGATAGAATTCTTGGAGGCTGTGAAATAGCTTTTCTGCCTTTTCCTTTGTTTTTAGACGGATAATCGTTATTTTTGCACCATGAATCAGCAAGAGATTGACGAGAAGTACATGCGGCGCTGCCTGCAACTTGCACGGAACGGCATGCAGAACGCAAAGCCTAATCCGATGGTGGGGGCTGTTATTGTAGTCGCTGGCCGTATCATCGGTGAAGGCTATCATGTGCGCTGCGGTGAGGGACATGCCGAGGTGAACGCCTTTGCCTCGGTACGCCCTGAAGATGAGCCCTTGCTGAAAGATGCCACCATCTATGTGTCGTTGGAGCCTTGCGCCCATTACGGTAAGACTCCTCCTTGCTGCGATCTTATAATAAAGAAAGGTGTGAAGCGGTGTGTGGTGGGCTGCGTGGATCCTTTTGCCAAGGTTCAGGGACGTGGAATTCAGAAAATCCGTGAGGCTGGTATAGAGGTAACCGTTGGCGTTTTGGAAGAAGAATGTAAGGCACTGAACAAACGTTTCTTCACTTTCCATGAGAAACATCGCCCCTATATCTTATTGAAATGGGCTCAAACGGATAATGGCTTTATTGATGATCACGGTAAGGCATTGGCCATCTCCACTCCTTATACAAAAATGTTGGTTCATAAACTCCGTTCAGAATATGATGCCATTCTTGTTGGACGTGTCACCGATGAGCGTGAGCACCCCCAACTGAATGTGCGGGAATGGTATGGGAAAAATCCTAGGCGAATCGTACTGAAAGGGGGAAAGACTGTGGATGAACTGATGGCTCAATGCTACAATGAAAATATTCAGAGTCTAATCGTGGAGGGAGGCTGTAAGACTTTACAATCCTTTATCGATGCTGGCTTATGGGATGAAATCCGTGTAGAGACAGCTCCTTTGACGGTCACAGACGGAACGCCTGCACCTCATTTGCCTACAGATGCACTCCTTTGCAATCAGGAAGAATGGGAAGGCAACAAAATCTCTATTTACGCCCGAAGTCAGCAGGGATTTCCCCCCACAAAGATGTCTCCCATTTAATGATGGGATTGCGGAAATTATGAGTGGCTAGCCAATGTTCGGCTCTTGCAATAATCTGGTACAAGGGTTCTGTTTCGGGCGTACGTTCCAGTTTTGTCTTGCATTTGCGGTTGTTAACCCAAAGAATGGCATTGTAGGAATCACTGTAGATGGTCTTGTCGAAAAGTCCTTGATTCCAGCAGAGGGCCAAAGCGTGGACGATGGCCAGGAACTCTCCTATATTGTTAGTGCCTTTTATGGGGCCGAAGTGGAATACGCGGTAACCTGTCTGCAGGTCTATACCCTGGTATTCCATAGGGCCGGGATTTCCCGAACAGCCTGCATCCACAGCCCAAGCATCTGCCTTTACCTCAAGGGGTAAGGGCAGGACTGTATCGTGGCGGTTATCGGGAGGATTCTGCATGTACTGAGGGGCTATGGGCTGCGACTGAGTCGCAACATAATTATTACATACGTTCCGGGACTTCTATGCCTAGCAGGGCCATGCCGTTGCGGATAATCTTGGCAACGTTCTTGGCCAGAATAAGGCGGGTGAGTTTGGTCTGTTCGTCTTCGGCATTCAGCACACTATAGTCGTGATACCAGGAATTGAACTCCTTGGTCAGTTCATAGCAATAGTTGGCGATGCCGCTGGGGGAATAGTCCTTGCCAGCCTGTTCCACGGTAGCTCCATAGGCCTGCATCTTTTGGATGAGGTCAATTTCCTTTTGGTTGATGGGAGACTCCTTCGTATCAAGAGAAGCGGGAATGCTGATGCCTTGCTCCTCTGCCTTGCGCAGGATGCTGCGGATGCGGGCGTAGGTGTATTGGATGAAGGGGCCTGTGTTTCCGTTGAAGTCGATACTCTCCTCTGGATTGAACAGCATGTTTTTGCGGGCATCCACTTTCAGAATGAAGTATTTCAGGGCACCCATACCGCAGATACGTGCAATTTCATTGCGCTCTTCTTCGGAAAGATCCTTGCTCTTGCCTGCTTCTTCGCTCACCTGGCGTGCGCCGTCGATCATGGCCTGAATCAGGTCGTCGGCATCAACCACGGTGCCTTCGCGGCTCTTCATCTTACCGTTGGGAAGTTCCACCATACCGTAGGAGAAGTGAACGAGCTCCTTACCCCACTTGAAACCAAGACGGTCGAGCAGGATCGAGAGCACTTGGAAGTGATAGTTCTGTTCGTTGCCCACGACATAGATCATTTTGTCGATGGGGTAGTCTTGGAAACGCATCTCGGCGGTACCGATGTCTTGTGTCATATAGACGGAGGTGCCGTCACTACGAAGCAACAGTTTCTTGTCAAGGCCTTCATCGGTAAGGTCAGCCCATACAGAGTTGTCCTCGTGGCGCTCAAAGAGTCCCTTCTCAAGTCCTTCTTCCACTTTTGCCTTACCCTTGAGGTAGGTCTGCGACTCGTAGTAAATCTTATCGAAACTGACACCCAATGCCTTGTAGGTCTCATCGAAACCGGCATACACCCAGGTGTTCATCTTCTCCCAGAGGGCGCGCACTTCGGGGTCGTTCTGTTCCCATTTCACCAACATCTCATGGGCCTCCTTGATGAGCGGAGCCTCTTGTTTCGCCTTTTCCTCATCCATGCCTTGTGCCACGAGTTCCTTGATTTCCTCACGATAGTGCTTATCAAAAGCAACATAGTAGTCACCGATAAGGTGGTCGCCCTTCTTTCCTGCAGTTTCGGGTGTTTCGCCATTGCCCCATTTCAGCCAGGCCAGCATCGATTTGCAGATGTGGATACCACGGTCGTTCACAATGTTAGTCTTCACCACACGGTTGCCGTTGGCAGCCTGAATCTGGGCCAGCGACCATCCAAGCAGATTGTTGCGGACGTGTCCGAGGTGGAGCGGTTTGTTGGTATTGGGGGATGAATATTCAATCATCACGAGCGGCGATTCGTCTGTAGCCTTCTTTTCACCGAAATGGTCGTCAGCATTGATGTCGTTGAGCAGCGAAATCCATGCAGCAGGAGCAATGACGAGGTTCAGGAATCCCTTTACCACATTGAAGTCGCTGATAGCCTCGCAGTTCTCTTTCAGCCACTGGCCAATCTCCTGAGCGGTATCTTCCGGCTTTTTGCGTGAAGTCTTCAGGAACGGGAATACCACGATTGTAAGGTTTCCTTCGAATCCTTCCTTCGTGTTTTGTAGTTGTACCATCTTCTCGGGCACATCGGCTCCGTAAAGTTCCTTTACAGCTTTCAGCACAGCGCTGGTGATTACTTTCTGAATATCCATTTTCTTTTTTATTGTTAAATTTGGCTGCAAAGGTACTAAATAATTAAGAATAAATAATTAAGAATTAAAAATTATTCGTATTTTTGCCCCAAATAACAGTTTTATTAATCTTTAAAATAATCGATTATGAAGAAAATGATGCACATGATGATGGTAGTGGCTATGCTTTTCTGCACCACTGCTGCACAGGCCGGAACTAATGACACGCAGGTGGCCAGCAAGGTTCAGCGCCAGGTTAGTTTTCCATACGTAGGTCAGAAAGATGCTCCGGGTTGCTACATAGTAAGCGTTACCGTGACCAATCTTGCCACAATGGTGAAGATTGCCCTTCACGAGAGCAAAGGTAGTATCAGTGAAACCAAGAACGTATTGGTTACCGATGCCCAGACAGGCAAGAAGTTCAAGTATAAGTTTTCTGCCGGTATCAATGGTACCAAGACAACTTATAAGGGCTGGCAGTTCTATACGCTCTGTTTCAAGAAGTTGAAGGATAAGACCACCAACATCAATGTAGAGTGGGCTGACGCTCCGATGTTCAAGTTCTACAATGTGGATCTGACACAAAACGGTGAGCGCCCGAAGATGACTCAGCAGATGCTCGTGGAAGGTCTGAATAACACACAGGCTGGAGACTTCTTCTTCTTCATCGACGACACGAATATGCTCAACAGTTACGCTGAGAACTTCTAAGAATAGTTTTATAAGAAATAAAGAGACGCAGTGGGAATTATTTCCGCTGCGTCTCTTTATTTTGAATAATCAGGCGGACTGCTTCGCCAATCCAAAGAACGACACTTGTGCCGCAGATAATCATCAGCCAGTGGCGGAGGGAAAGGGGCGTGACGTTGAACATCTGACCGCCGAAGGTGACGATGAGTATCTGGCCGATGAAGATACAGCCTGCAATGAAGTTGAATCCCTTGCAGCCTTTTAGGCGGAGAGCACTCTGTCCTGTCTGGAAGGCACGGGCGTTGAACATGTTCCAGAACTGCAGCATCACAAATGTGGTGAAAAAGAGACTGAGGTCATAAAGGGGCATGCCGCCTTTCTCCAGTTGCCAGAGTACTACCAACAACAAAGCCGTGAATATGCCGCCCGTAACGAGAATGCTCCACCACATCGGATTAGAGATAATGAAAGTTTGACGAGAGCGTGGTTTGTCTTGCATGACACGCTCAGTGGGGGGTAGCGAAGCCAGAGCCATGGCGGCGAAGGTATCCATGATGAGATTAACCCAAAGCATCTGCGTGACGGTGAGAGGCGACTGCGTGCCGAGGAAGGCACCTGCCAATACCACCAGACAGGCGCAAACGTTGACTGTCATTTGGAAAAGGATGAAACGCTGGATGTTCTGATAGAGTGAACGGCCCCACATGACGGCACGTCCGATGGATGCAAAGGAGTTGTCGATAATGGTGATATCGGATGCTTCTTTGGCTACTGCGGTTCCATCGCCCATGGATAGTCCTACGTGGGCGGCCTTCAGGGCAGGTGCGTCATTGGTCCCGTCGCCCGTAACTGCCACCACTTCCCCTTTCTGCTGAAGGGCTTCCACTAGCCGTTTTTTGTCCATCGGACGGGCACGGGCAATAATCTTCAACGTCTGTACGCGTTCAAGCAAAGCTTCATCGGAAAGTGCAGCAAACTCGGTGCCAGTAATCATCGCGTTATCCGTATCCTCGTCTGTCCAAAGACCTATCTGGCGGCCTATCTCACGGGCTGTTCCAGGTGTGTCACCCGTCACAATCTTCACTTTGATGCCAGCATTCAGGCATTCTTGAACAGCGGCAGGAACGTCAGGGCGTACAGGGTCGCTAATGGCACAGAGGGCCATTAGGGAGGCCCCCTCCAAACCTCCCCCTAAGGGTGAGGCTTCTTGTTCTCCCCTCCCTTTTGGGGAGGGAGAGAGGCATGCAAACGCCAGTGTGCGCATCGCTTTCTGCTGATATGAGGCCAACATTTCTTGGAATTGGTTCTTTTCTGTTTCTGTCATTGTGCAGAAACGGGCCACGATTTCCGGTGCTCCTTTTATAAATAGGATGCGTTTGCCGGGAATCGCCTGCGACTCTACTAATGTGGCCATATATTTTGTCTCTGTGGAGAATGGCTGTTGGTCAAGGACGGTAACCTGATTGCGGAGTTCTTGATAGTCAATGCCTTTGTCCCGAAGCCAGAGCAATAGCGCTCCCTCGGTAGGATTGCCTACGACGGATCCCTGTGGATCGAGAGCGGCTGTACTGTTCAAGGCTATGGCCTCAGCGAGAATAGGAAGTTCATTTTGTTGCTCAGATTCATTGAAATACTTAAATTCAGCCACGCGCATCTGGTTCTGGGTAAGTGTTCCCGTCTTGTCGGTACAGATTACAGTGGCGGCGCCCATTGTTTCACAGGCGTGCATTTTTCGCACGAGATTGTTGGTCTTCAGCATCCTGCGCATACTATAGGCCAATGAGAGCGTGACGGCCATAGGCAGTCCCTCGGGAACGGCCACCACTATCAATGTGACGGCAATCATGATGGATTGTAAGATATATGCCATGAAAGGCGTCAGGTGTTGTGTGATGGGTGTCAGCGTGTCCGCATTCTGAGTCAGATATACGATGATACGTCCTACCACAATCAAGGCTGCAATGGCATAACTGGCCTTGGAGATGAGTCCGCCGAGACGTTCCAACTGTTCGTTGAGCGGGGTTTTCACGCTGTCATCTATTTGTGCGGCTACGAAAACCTTACCGTTTTCCGTATGATCGCCTACGGCAAATACGCGCATCACGCCATTTCCTTCCATCACCTTCGTTCCGCGCATTGCGTGGTTGGTTGGGAAAGTTGCATCGTTGTCCTGTTCCTCCGGTCTTGTGCTCTTTCGGCAGATTGGTTCTCCCGTCAGTGTGGATTCATCTATTTGCAGTTGGGTGGCTTCAAGCAGTTCGCCGTCGGCAGGAATCTCGCTGCCAGTAGTGAGTATCACAATATCCCCCACTACGATGTCACACTTGGGAACCAGCCGTGTATGTCCATCACGTATCACTTGAATAGGCTCCTCATCGTTCACCTGATTGAGGATGGCAAATTCGCGATCAGCCTTCACCTCAAAGATGAATGCCAATCCGGTAGCCAGCAAGATGGCAATGAAGATTCCTACGGGTTCAAAGAAAACAGAAGCCTCCTGGTGAAGTCCGTAGTATTCGTAGAACGAAATGCCGATGGAAAGAACACCAGCCACGAGGAGAATGATGATCAGGGGGTCGGAGAATTTCCCGAGAAATTTCTTCCAAAGCGATTCTCGTTCGGGCGGAGTCAGTACATTGACACCATATTGCTGCCTGTTATGTAGAACCTGTTCCTCGGTGAGACCTATATATTGCTGTTTCATTCTTGTTTTTGCAAATTTGTTGCAAAGGTACGATTTAGCGAGAACAAACGCAAATAAAACTAGTTATATTTTACTATGTCGAGCGTAAGTACCTTATGCAAAGGTACGAAATAATCCATAATTCGTGATTGATAAATCGTATATTATTTTGGATGCAGTTAAAATGTAATCGTTTTGTAATGAGGTAGGGTATACAAAACTTGAGAAAGGAGCGACATCCCGTCGACCCTTTCTCATAATAACTTATTTATGAAACGATGAATAATTATGTATCTGTGCCTATGAATCTATTCGTAGGATTTCAGGTGCAAAGGTAAATAAAATTATCGAAACCGCCAAACTTTTTCAACGAATTGATACTATTTTCCCGTAAAAACTTACAAATTCGAATAAGCATACAGCTTTTTGTAGAAATCATTGTAACTCAATGTCATTTTGTCACCTAAAATGATGAGTTTCATCCTGGCGCGTGTGATGGCTACATTCATACGGCGTAAGTCGCGCAAGAAGCCGATATCGCCCTTGGGGTTGTTGCGGACGAGGGAAATTAGGATAATATCGCGTTCCTGTCCTTGGAATCCATCGACGGTATTGATGGAAATCAAACCCCGGTATGGTTTGAAGAACGGCTCCTTTTTCACCATTTGGCGCAGATACTGCACCTGGGCACGGTAGGGTGAGATGACGCCAACGTCAATGCGCTCTTCCAGTATGCGTTGCTTTCCGATTTTTTCAAAGTAGAGTTCCAATACCGCTAGTGTGAGTAAAGCCTCCTGTTTGTTGATGCGTCCAAAGGATTCTCCGATGAATTCCTCTTTGGCATCAATGTCGGCAGTGTCTATCCATTCGATGGGGTCGTCAAAATCAAGTATTCCCCGGTGCTTGACACTTTCGTCGCTGATGACCTTCCCTCCATAAAACCAATCTGATGAGAACCGCATAATCTGTTCATTCATGCGGTACTGTACCCTCAGTAACGAAACGGCTTCGGGATGATTCTCCACAATGCGCTCCATGAGTGTTTTGCCCAGTCCGCCTTTTAGGGCAGCTATGCTCTTTACCGTTGGGGGCAACTGGCAATGGTCGCCTGCGAAAACCACACGAGAAGCCTTGCGGATGGGAATCCAGCAAGCGGCCTCCAAGGCCTGAGCAGCCTCATCGATGAACAGCGTACCGAACTTCATGCCTTGTAGCAGACGGTTGGCGGACCCTACCAATGTACAGGCAATGACTCGAGCCTCTCCGAAGAGTTCGCTGTTAATGCGTATCTCCAGTTCGGTGGCCCGTGCCTTCAGCCGTTCCACTTTCTGGTGATATTTGTCATCGCCCCGTTTCCGTTTGGCGCGCAATTCGCGAAGGGCTTTGCGGATGGCCCATAGTTGCGGGTAGTCAGGATGTGCTTCGAATCGTCTTTCGTAAGAGAGGGCAAGCATTTTGTCAGTGATTCGGGTCGGATTACCAATGCGCAGAACGGGAATGCCTCGGTCCACAAGCTTCTCTGAAATCCAGTCGACGGCCATATTCGACTGTGCGCATACCAGAACCTGACTCTCGCGCATCAATGTTTCGTTGATGGCTTCCACAAGCGTGGTGGTCTTACCCGTTCCGGGAGGTCCGTGGACAATCATCACATCCTTGGCTCGAAGAACGCGGTTGACGGCTTCCTCCTGTGTCTTGTTAAGATAGGGGAAAGTAATAGACTGGAAGGAAAACGTCTGAGGCGTTATCTGTGTGTTGTAGAAAAGGTCGCGGAGGTAGGCAAGACGATTGTTGCTGGCTTTCATTACACGGTCGAGCGCATCAAACATCATCTTGTAACTCGTCTCATCGAAAGAGAGTTGTACCCCTAGTCCTTCCGTATTCTGCAAGTCGATGATGGGCGTGTTGTCTGGGACTACGACGACCATACGGTCTCCATCCACATAGGAGACGGTCCCCGTGAAAGGGAAGTAATGGAGAGCGTTACCGGAATTGTTGGCATTACTGGAATTTCCGGAAGTACTGGATATTCCCCTGAAGAAGACCACAGGTCTCCCAAACTCGAAGTTATGCTCAATATCTTGGTCCTGCGTGCGAAGGATTTCAATGGAGAGTTGGTTCAGGGAATTGTAATAACTCTTGCCTGTCTTTACAGGCCACCAGGCGTCACCCCGTTTCAGCCTGCGCTGCATTCCGATGGTTTCGGTCAGCTTGCGGAAAGCCTCTTTTTCAGCAGCATATTCCATCTGCAACAGAATTTTCTGCTGCATCAAGGCTTGTATGGGGTTGATGTTGTTCATTTTTTTTATGGCATAGGCAACAGCCCTTCCCATTCAACATCCCATCCGGCAGGGAATCCAGGGTTCTTTTCCTTGCATCCGTCCCATCCGGCACACATCAGGGCAACGGCCGTTAACAGTCCGCCGTTACCTGGCAGATAGAGGCGAAGACGCTGATCCTGGTAGTTATGACCGCTCACCAAGTAGGTGTTGGTGCGCTTGTTCATGAGCAGGGCATCCACGGCTTTCTGCCTGTCACCCAGACGGGCGGCACACATGGCTACCATCGGATAGTCCCATCCCCATGTCTTGTCCCAGTTCCAGCCGTTCCATATCCAGTTGAGGGTATTCTGCATGATGTTTTTATCGAAGAGTCCGGTATCGGGAATAATACCAAAGGCACCGAGTACGGCGGGATGGTCGCTGATGTATTTGATGTTCGTATAGGTGTCGGTGGCATTGGCAGCAGCCAGATAAAGTCCGTCCTTATGTGCCAGCGTGTCCATTTGCATAGGGTGACCAGCCACTTTCAGGGCCCATTGCCAATAAGCCAGTTCGAAGGGCGGATTGATGGTGGTTTCTGCAGAAAGCGTTTCCTGTGCGGGAATGCAACCGCGGAGGGCATAAGTGGTGGCTCCTTGGCGGGTAGATTGGCGGGCATAGTCAAGCATAAACTCGGCAGTCTCATCAATCAGCGGATGGAAACGTTCGATATCCGTTCCTGCACGCCTGAGCAATTCCGTGAGATAGATGAGATGAGGCTGTTGCCAGATGAGGTAACTGCCTGTTTTAGAAGGGGCCTCTTCGGAACTGGGGTCGGTCATCTTCATCCATCGGATACCCTGATAGCCTTGGCGTTGTGCAATCTTGCGGGCCATAGGTTCTGCGCGGAAATACCAGTCAAGTGAACGTTCCAGTAGTTCGGGGTGTCCCCAAAGGGCAAACTGTGCCTGATGCCACCAAATCATTTCCAGATGATACTTGCCAAACCATGAATTATAGGTCAGGCCTGTTTCCTGCGGAGGTGTGTTTCCTGCACAATTTACGGCCAGCAGATATTGCGAGAGTACAACTCGCCGTTCCAGTTCCTTGGCCCTCGGGTCGGTGCAGCGGCTGAAGTCCACGATACCACCTGACTGCCAGAAGTTGTGCCAATGTTGCTTGGTCTGTTCTATGGCCTCAGTACTGACGGGTGCCTCTATCTGTGGTATCTGCTCACTGTATTCGCACGAAAATGTCATTCCTGGCTGTTGGGGCATCAGCTTAAACTCGTTTTCGGCCGTGCAGGCGAAAGTGGCAGAATTTTCCCATCGTATGGTGACGTAGTAGGTCGTGGCGTCTAGCGTACGTCTCAATACGACTGACGTGCTATCCTGCCTCACGATGTCTGTCTTGTTTTGTGCGTTTGGTGTCCAGTCGCAACCCGAATCGGTATGCTGCCCAGTAGGGTAGGGGAAGCGGAACTTCACGGCCAACGGCTTTTCGCTGTCGGTCATGTATCCGGAATAGACGACATCGCGCTCGGGATGCACCCATGTGAATGTCGCATAGCCGTTGTTTCCATAACTGAAAGTACTTACCATGTGGCCTTCCCACAGGTCGAGTTCTTGTCCTTTCGGCTCAACGCGCACCGTATCGGTCAACGGGATGTCAAAGCCAATGGTGCCTAAATGCAGTCGGTGGGGATTGGCGCGCAGAAAGGCGGCAGCAGCCTTGCGCCGTTCATCGGGAAACTTTTCAATGGAATACATCTTCTGGTCGAAGGCTTCCTCCGCACGGAAGTTCTGGGTGTTCGGGAATGAGTGCCATCCCCAGTCGCTCATCGTGCCCAATGGAACACCGCTTTCGTAGTATTCGGGGAAAGTCTGCAGACCTGTGGCATCTACGGTAAAGGCAAATCCGCCGTTGCCTACGGTGAGCGAAGACAGCTTGTCGAGTTTATTTACGATTGGATTGTTGCGACGTACGACCGTTTGGCGGTCTATTTTTGCACTTGTCGAAAGGCAAAGTGCGAGCAGCAGAAAAGTTGTGATAGTCTGTTTCATGATGTGATCATTTGTCTGCAAAGGTAGTGCAAAATTTCGATTGAGCGAAGAGAAAGCAAATTTATTTGCTCTCTTGAGCGTGAGAAATTTATCAAAATGAATGGAAAAACAAAATAAAAGTTTTGTTTTTCCTGAATGCAGCCTACCCATTCCCGAACTTTGTTCGCCTACCCGTAGCCTTTCATGGCTCGAAGAGACATAAAGTTACGAAAATTTCAAATAAACGAGCAAAAGAATGGACAATCTTTTGCACTTCTCTCGTTTTTTAGTATATTTGTCCACAAAACAAGAAGTATGATTAAAATCCTTTTCATATCTCTTTTCACTCTTCTGGGTCTGTTGCCATTACAGGCACAGAAACGTGTGGGTGATTTTATCGAATCTACTTCCTATAATGATGATAAGCGCGGCACGGTACGTGAACTGCAATATGTTCCTGAATATGATGTGGTGGTTTGCAAGAATGGCAACAACCGTTATACCCGTGCACTCTATGGCGGAACGTCCGCTTACCGTCTGGAAACCAGTGACCGTCCCGTATTTGCTTTGTTCCAAGACTCGCGCAACTGCCGAAATGTGAGTTTCCGTATTACCTATAAGGGGCATACCTTGGCACTTGACAGCACAACCCGTTGCGAAGCACGCTATGCCCGCGGACAACGGTGGTATCGTCTGGAGGATAAGAGTTGGGGAGGAGCCAGTCTTTTGCTGGATGTCTGCTGTCTGGTGGATGCCGACCGTGCTGCCTGGCATTTCTATACCGTGGGATTCCATGAGATGCCTGAACTGGAGGCTGTGGTGACGGGTGTGCGCGAAAAGCGCCTGCACCGTAATGGTGACATCGGTGCCGATAAGCCGGGATGCCTGGAAAGTGACGGTGAAGTGCTACAGCGCCTGAAGGTAACGTGGGAGAAACCGGGATTTGCCCAGGTGATGTCGGATAGCCTGCGATTGGAAAATGTGGACTGGCCTACATTCTGCCGACGTATGAAAGCCACGGAAGACCGTATAGAAAACTACAATCAGCAGGTATGGTTCCATACGCCCGATCCATTCTTCAACCCCCTTGGTGCTGCCATCGTGGCTGCAGCCGAAGGGGCTTGGGACGGAGAGACTTGGCTTCATGGTGCCGTTGGCTGGCGGATGCCGTTAGCCGGATGGCGTGCCGGCTATCTGGCCGATGTGCTGGGATGGAACGATCGTGCCCGGAGCCATTTTGATGCCTACGCTGCCAGTCAGGTCGTCAATGTGCCGCCAACGATACCGCATCCTTCACAAGATTCTGTCCTGAACTTGGCAAGGGCAGAGAAGAAATGGGGTACGCAGATGTACAGCAATGGTTATATCTGCCGCAATCCCAACCGCAACGACCAGATGCACCACTACGACATGAATCTGAACTACATCGACGAACTGATGTGGCACTTCGAGTATGATGCCGATACTGCCTATATGCGGAAGATGTGGCCTGTCATTACGCGCCATCTGGAATGGGAAAAGCGTAATTACGACCCGGACGACGACGGCCTTTACGATGCCTATTGCTGCATCTGGGCCAGTGATGCGCTGTATTATAACGGTGGCGCCGTGACTCATTCTTCGGCCTATAACTATCGTGCCAATCTGATGGCTTCCAAGATAGCCCGTCTCATCGGGGAGGATGGAAGCCGATATCAAGCCGAAGCTGACAAGATATTAAAGGCGATGAACAGCCGTCTGTGGTTGAAAGGAAAGAACCATTGGGCGGAATATCAGGATATGATGGGACTGAAACGGGTACATGAGGATGCCGCCCTATGGAGCATCTATACGCCCATTGACTGTGGAGCCTGTACCGATCAGCAGGCCTATCAGGCTACGCAATATGTGGATTCGTTCATCCCGCGTCTGCCATTGCGCTTTATCATTCCCCCAAAGTATAGTGCGCAGGATGGTGTTCAGGCCATATCCCCCTCAGAACAGCAATTCTCCTTGGTGAGCACCAGCGATTGGATGCCCTATTCCTGGAGCATCAACAACGTGGCAACAGCCGAAGTAATGAATATGTCGCTGGCCTATTTCAAGGCAGGCAGACCCCGTGAGGGATTCCAATTGCTCAAAGCCAACGTCCTCGATCAGATGTATTTAGGCAGTAGTCCGGGCAATTTCGGACAAATCAGTTTCCTCGATGCCGCCCGTGGAGAGTGTTACCGCGACTTCTCTGACTGTACGGGAACAGCCGCCCGCACCATTATTCAGGGATTGTATGGCATTGTCCCTCATGCCCTCGATTCGGTTTGCGTCATCCGTCCGGGCTTCCCGATGGAGTGGGAACATGCTTTCATTCGTACGCCTTATCTGTCCTATACCTATCGGCGCGAGGCAGGAGAGGACGTCTATGAGGTGGAGCAGCATTTCCGTCAGCCTTTGAAAATCATCCTTCGCCTAAACTTAGGCAACGGAAAATACATCGACCACGAGGGTACCATGCAGCAGCATCAGGTATTCCGGATGCCTGCGGCCATCCTTGAGGAATACGGCTATGAGTCTGCCTATGCCGAGCAGGGCCTTAAACATGATATTGATAAGCTGGTGAGCAGAGATTACAAATACGAGCCCACCCCGTTGCATTGTCCTTATACGGCTTCACAACTGGGCCTCGATGAACCCTCTGACGGGAAGACTGCCCAGCGTTATCCCATTGTCGTAAAGAAGCGTTTCAATGCCCGGATTACGGATATCTTCAAACAGCAATATCTCTCGCCGCGCCCCAATGTCACTACTTTGCAGATTCCCTCGCAAGGAGTGGGGGAATGGTGTCATCCCCAACTGTGTCCGGAAATCAACGACAGCGTCTTGCGCACCAAAATCAACAATGGCCGCTATCATGTGGCTGGCGTACCGTTCCTCATGCCATCCAAAGGCGAGAATATTGCCTACACCTCCCTTTGGGATAACTATCCTCAGGAGATCAATTTCAAACTGAAAGGACAATACCGCTATGCCTACCTTTTGCTGGCAGGAAGCACCAACCACATGCAGACCCGTATAGATAATGCCGTGGTGGTAGTCACCTATAAGGACCATACCACCGATACGCTCCATCTTATTCCGCCCTTCAATTGGTGTCCCATAGAACAGGACTACTACGTGGATCAGGAGGCATTCAAGACCGTGGAACCGCGCCCCTACCGCCTCTGTCTGGGTACAGGGCAGGTGAGCCGTGATCTTGGTAAGACCTTAGGCATAAAAGGCGTCTATGGCCGTGAGATTCCCGGTGGTGCCGCGCAGATGCTGAAGATGCCGCTCAATCCCAAGAAGAAACTCAAGTCGCTTACGCTCCGTACACTCTCCAATGATGTCGTCGTAGGATTGATGGCAATAACTTTGGAGAAATAAATAGATTTATTTACCTTTACGCCACTTCGTGTCGTGAAGATACTTACGCTCGGCAAAGCAAAAATAAACTCGTTTCTTTTTGCATTTGTGCTCGCTTATATGTATCTTTGCAGCCGAAATGGCAAAGAAGCAGATATTACTCATCAACGACCTGGCAGGCTACGGCAAGGTGGCAACGGCCGCCATGCTGCCCATATTGAGTTATATGGGCTATCCTGTCTATAATATGCCCACGGCTTTGGTCTCCAATACGCTGGACTACGGGAAGTTCAATATTCTGGAGACTACCGACTATATGCAGGGCGTCTTTCCGGTTTGGAAAGAACTGGGATTCTCTTTCGATGCCATCGCCACAGGTTTTATCTGTTCTGAAAGACAGGCCAAGATGGTATCCTCCTATTGTCGTGAACAGGCAGAAAGGGGCACGCTGATATTCGTGGATCCCATCATGGGCGACGAAGGAAAACTCTACAACGGTGTGACGGAAGACCGTGTGGAATGCATGCGCGAGATGATCAGTGTGGCACATCTTATCTTCCCTAACTACACAGAGGCAGCCTATCTTACCAAGACTCCCTATCAGCCTGAGGGCGTCACCTATCGCGAAGCCCGTGAACTGCTCGATAAACTCCGTCGTTTGGGCACCCGTTCAGCGCTCATCACCAGCATCTTGGTGGATGGTCATCCGTCGGTGGTAGGCTTCAACCATTACACCGGCAATTATTTCCTGCTCCCCTACGAGGAGATTCCGGTCCATTTCCCTGGCACAGGAGATATGTTCTCGGCCATTCTCATCGGTCATTTGCTTAAAGGAAAACCGTTAAAGGCAAGCACGCGCGAAGCCATGGATGCTCTCTATCGTCTTATTGACGTGAACAAAGACAACGAAGACAAAAACCGCGGCATCCCCGTGGAGCAGTGGCTGAGGCTGCTATAGGAAATCTGAAACAAGGAATTTCAAAACACACCTACCCAACCGAATCTGCGTACTATTTCACGTAGAAGATTGCGGTCGCTAACCGGAATAGTGATAGCGATAGTCTCTTTCTCCTTACTGCTAGTTACTGCATTAGCAGATTCCAACTCATACTGCGTCTGTGCAGACAACAGAACCTTTGCAGGCAGTCCGATGGCCGATTCTATCTTTACGGCCAAGTCTGTTGTAAGCGCACGCTTGCCGTTCAGCACCTCACTCAGATGCGAAGCCTGAACACCAATCATCGTAGCGAAATCCTTCTGACTGATTCCGCGCTCCTTAAGTTCAGGTTTAATCATCATACCTGGGTGCACTGCCATGAAGGGTGCAGGGTTCTCATTTTTTGTTTCCATAATGTGTATCGTCTAAACTTAAAACCGTAATACTTATTCCACCGTCAAATTCTCTAAAAAGGATGCGCTCCACCATTCCGTTGACCACTCTGATGGAACTCATTCCTTTGGTTCCTGCCAGTTGTTCATAATGAAGAAACGAGATTGCTCGCAGGTCGCTTGCTGCGTCAACTAGTCGCATATAGTTGTATGCCGTGGCGAGCGCCTTCATGAACTTCGCATTACGGGTGTACTTTTTATATTTGCTGTTACGCCCCGTTGTAATCAGTTCTTCCAAGTCCCTGTCTTCAAAGACTATCTTCATATTATGCCGTATTTTTGTTTGCAAAAATAAGATAAAATTCCCAAATATGGGAATAGTTAACTAAATAATTACCACTTTTTAACTTAAGACAAGAACCGCGGTATCCCTGTGGAGCAATGGCTGAGGCTACTTTAGAATCAATTATGCCGACAAACTGAAGATTTCGGGTAATGTCAGATCATAGCAAGTCTGAATATCACGAATAAAGTTCATTACAACCCTGTCCCAATCTTCATGCTGCATGCCGGGATATTTATCTTGGTTGTCAAAATTAAGATGACACTCCGTGATAATATCTGATGGTTTAGTGGCCATATCTTCAAGAATCATCTTGCGCCATACAAGATTATAAACATCTTCATCTTCGCGCACATCACGCAGTTTGCGGCCACTCATCCTAACAAACAAGGCAATTGCGGGATCTTTCTTTATTTCAAAAGATATCTCAGGCTGATTCTGAATAGCCTCGTGGATATCCTGGCCCAACTTGTAACAAATCACCTTGAAATCTTCCTTTATCTGCTCAAATAATTGTACAGCCCCACGCTTGCCCTTTTCATAGGCACACAATAAAATCCGGTTGTCCTCAAACGAGTTAAACACCTTTCCGTTCAGCAAACGGAAATGCTTGTTAACTGCTTCTTTTCTATCCCCTCTCGACTGCAACAAATAGAAATGATACTTCCTTTCCAGTTCTTCTATCAGATTATTCTTGAACTTCTCACGGATACGACTCTTATAGGCTTCGTCCACCCTGCCTGACGCATAAGCAGACAAAACAAAGAGGAAATTGATGCTATATTTCAGCACAAAGAGAGTATCCCTATCAAAAAGCCTATTCTGGTGATGCCAGCGTTTTTCGACAGCAGGTTTCCCGTCCTTTCCTTTCTCCTGTTCCAGTTCGGTTTCTATGTAATTAAGGTGTAGCGGATTCACCATTCCACGGATAAAGAAGTTGGGTGTAATGTTATACCCTTCCGTAGTATCATCATAATAATTGCCGCGTCCAATCTGCTCTTTGGGCGATGTCACATCCATATTCATCTGGATGACATTCTTGGCGTAAGTAAACTGTTTATAGATGGAATTCTCGCCTGGGTCGTGTCCCTCCTTGTAGTATTTGCTGTCGCCAATATAATAGATTTCGTCTTCACGCACCAACGAACCATAGTGATAAATATGGTCAACAATTTTACCATCGGGCTGATCCTTCAGTTTCTCATTTTTGGCCTTGGTGTCGTCGCTAATCAGCGAGTCTATCATATCCTCGAACACCATATTGAAGTTTCTCACCATCAGCGACTCTTCATGCGTCCGATTGCTCTTCATATCCTGAGCTTTCTTGAAGAACACATTAAGCAGATTCCACAGTTTCACCAGTTCATCCTTGAAATACTTCCTCCTGATGCCCCTCAGCAGCCGTGTCCCCTTGCCCGATTCTATCAATTTCTCAACATCCTTTGGATAGGTCTGATAGTTCACATTCCTTAGAATACGGAAATGATACTTATCGTGCAGATAGTCAAGTACCGAGAAGAACAACACAATCAGTTCCTCATCATAATTGATGACTTTCGACTTGTTGCGAAACTCCATATAGACAGGGTTTTCATCCTGCAACCAAGGGCGAACCTTGCTGATGGTCTTCTGCCAGTTAATTTTATTGTGCCCCTGCGAGTTTATCCTTGCAATATAGGTAAAGAGATTCTTGTGCTCATTATTGAAACGTATCAGTTGGAGAATGATGTTAATCCAGGTCTCACTATTGTCGCCATTAACAGATTCAACGTTCTGTACTTCCACCGATTCCGAAATATTCTCAGGGCTGTGCCGCTCTTGATAGCGGGCAATGGCCCGATATATCCATGTGGAGAGATTAAAGACCTCGTTGAAATACTCCGATTTCAATAAAGGATTATTTTCATCCTTAGTGTCGATGATATCCTCTGGAACAAATTTTCCAAAGGCTTTTTCTTCTTTGTTTTCATCAATATTGATAAAAACCTTGGGCAGAATAAAAACCGAATCTTCTGCCTTCGATGAATAGTAATACCCAACGTAGGGAATCGTCACCCGATTGTCTCTGAGGTACATCACATAGTGGTCGTGAAGATACTCCTTCACGACATCCCACTTATAGATGTATTCCTCAAAGAATATTTTCATTTCTCTTCTTCAATATAGCGGATAAAGCCTTTCAAGATGTCAGTCTTCTTCGTTGCTTCATACAACTCATTAAACGAAAATTCCACAAGTCTGTCGTCTTCGGTATAGTATTTAAAGATGGCATCGTTTGTCTGATAGTTGTCTTTGCCGACCTCACTCCATAGGTAGAACATCACCTTGTCGCAGAATTCCTTTTCGTCCACGCTGCTCTTGATAAAGAAATTACCCATCTGCTTATCCTCAGATGAGGTTACGGCCTTTATCTTCTCGTTGACTGCTTTCAGGAGCTTGTGCCAATTGTATGTTTCGTCCCCAATTGTAATAGTAAACACTCCAGATTCCGAATTATCGTAATCAATGGGAACGTACTCCCAACTCCAGCGACGCTTAAAAGCAGAGTCCATTGGGAACAGACTTTGATCGCTCGTATTCATCGAGGCGATAATATTCAGATTGGGAGGCAGACATATTTTCCCATCCCTGATACCTTCGCTGTCTTCTGGTAAATTCTCTTCAAGATAATCCCTTAAATCGTGGTCAGCCTTGATGGGATATTCCGAATAGCCGTACTTATTCCTGTCAAGTAACTGGAACAGGTCGCCAAATATCTGAGCGCAGTTGCCCCTGTTAATCTCCTCAATTATCAAATAATAAGGATTATCCAAATCACTCCATGCAGCCACGTATGCATCAGTAAATGTCTGCGGCACGAACCTATATACAATCTTCTTTTCAACCTCATCATCTTTCACCGGCTTATAGCAGCCAACGAAAGAAGCATAGTCTGTATCGGGATGAAAGGTGGTTCTGAATACCTTCGTCTCGTCCTGCTCGTATTCCTGTTTGATAGTCCAAGACTTTCCAGAGCCTGGAGTACCAAAGTAGATTTTTTGGAGATAATCACAAATGCCTTGACTAACATTATTTCCAAACTCGGACTGTTCTTCTTCAGCATTAATAAGTTCTAACCATTTATTTCGGCGTTCCGATGAGTTTTCGTATACTTTAGAACCATCTTTATCTGCAATAGCAGCAGACATATGCAATTCATCTTGATTGTATACCTCAATACTATATACAAACCAACATGCATCATCCTTTAATCCCAAAGCCATTCTAGCATGACGGACAAAATCAACATTAGTAAAATATTCCTCTTTATATTGATAGGAATTCTTATCTGAATACTTTATGCTCTTTCTTCCAGAATGACTTTCTGAATCCTCTTTTACGAGAACCATAACAAATGGATAATCAATTCGAATCCCATTAATATAAACCTTTCGGAAAAGAGAAGTTATCTGGCATTCGTCTATTTCTGATGCAATGTATATTTTCCCTCCTTTTCCTAATGGAAGGCTAACCCTATCCATCGGTACCGAGCAATAAATCATACCAATGAGAATTTCCTCTGCCCCTGGATATGTGAATTTATACGCTGGTTTTGATTGACCCAACGCAGTCCCCCATGATGGGGTACCAGTGCCAGCACGAAGGTATGTGCCAAATGCAAAAGAACCTAAGTCTAAATTCATAATATCTGATAAAATATATGGTTTAACAATATCCCAACCAAATTAACGTCCCATCCGTTTCCTGCTCTTGTAGACAACTGTGAGTAGGACTGCCCTGCGTAATTTAACTCGCCATCCTCAAATCCCATAAACCTAAACTGCTCATCAACGGACATTTTCCTTACAATCTCCAAGCCATCTTCTTTGGGAACTTCGATAACACGTAAACTATTATGTTCAGGTTGAGTAATAGTGATACTTAACGCATTGGTCTTTATCTTTTTATTGTAAACATCAAAGCAAAGAGGTTCTTCAACCACAAAAGATTCTATATGATGTTTCTCTTTAAGATGAGCAATTTGTGCTTGAGATAGATAAAGGTATGATGGGGCATGAACATCTAATAAATCCCCGAATCTCTTGGTCAACTTTATTTTAGGCGGAACAATATTGAAACCATCAGGAACTCCACCCAACATTGCAAACATCCAAATCCTTTCACGATTTTGGGGTATTCCATAATCGCAAGAATTAAGAATAGCGTATTGTAACTCGCCATAACCTAATTCGCGCAGAATCTCTTTAATTCGATTTCTAGTAGGTTCAAATTTCTTGGCCGTAAAACCTTTTACGTTTTCTAACAATAGATATCGTGGCCGTTTTTCCTTTAAAATTCTCATAATTTCGTAGAACAATGTTCCTCTACCATATCTATCATCTTCACCCATTTGCATTCCCGCAGAAGAGAAAGGTTGACAGGGGAAACCTCCAGTAAACATATCGAAATCTGGAAGTTCTTTAGGATCTATTTTCGTAATATCTCCCCAATTCCTAATATTGGGGAAATTGGCTTCGAGCAATTTGTTTGCAAAGGGATTAAATTCCGACATTCCAATTACCTGATAATTAAGTCCAGATCGTTTTAATCCAAACGATGCTCCACCATATCCGGCAAAACCCTCAAAAACTCTAATAATATCATGTTGGGGTAATTTGTGTAATTTCTTTTTTGACATGAAAAAGCCCTCTTCTCGTTTTCCGAAAAGGGGGCGTGGAAGAGATGTGTTTAACCAAGGCCTTGCACAGCCCACATCAGACAACAATCCTACTGTCCACGCCCGTATGAGCGCAAACATCCAATGCTTGTCCGACTGATGTGTTCGTGAAGTGCAAGTTCTGGTTAATCAGTCAATCAGGGATGTCAAAGACTCTTATTCCTTATCCGTTATTTCATTCTTACAATAATAGTCCGCAAGCATCCAAAACGAACAAGTATAACTATTGACTGACTACAAAAAGAAAAACGCGGATGCTTAACTTCTGCCTGTTCCTGTTCGAGGTCTTCCACAACCCTTGCAATAAACAGACAGAGTAAACACCCACGTAGGAGGATATAGTACACCCGTAAAGTGTGCATAGAGGCAACACGTACCTCCTGCACACTACGGAGAGTATATACTACGCCCCGTGGCAGTCACCCTTGCATTGTCTTGGATTGCATTCGATATGTGGAAGTTTCGAACAGCCAAAAACAAAGCGTAAAGTAACGCCTTTCAATATGTAGTGCTCCACCCCGATGGCTCAACTCTTCTCACAGAGCGTCCCTGCCCTAGGCAGATAGCATCTGCAAAAATACGAAATAAATTGGTTATATAAATATAATAAGGTGGTTTTTAAAATAATTTAAATTGTCGGGGGGATGTCGTGGTGACTGACTGGCTACTGTTTCTTCAGCATCTTGAATAGATGATTCTCGATTTTGAGGGGTGTTGTGTTACTTTGAATTATAGCTTTACAAGAATATTATGGAAATATAGGTTAAGCCTACACTACACGTTATATCGCATTGGTTTATAGTGTGTTAAGGTATGTAGGCTGCCTACATAAGCCTACATTAAGCCTACACTATTGGCAGATTGACTTTCAAGATATAAGGGTTTTTCAGCGAAATAATGGTGTTATCCATTGGTTATCAAGTAGTTTTGAAATAGTTTTGATAATTAAAACTGGCAGTTTTAATGGAGAAAACTGTGAGTTTTGATGAGGAAAACTGACAGTTTTATTTGTTAGAACTGATGCAAACTATTATCAGAAAAGAGTTGAATGATGTGATATTGACCGCTAAAATGTAGAGTTAGTGTAGGCTCTATGTAGGCTTGTGTAGGCAGCCTACATTAGTTAACGTGTTTATTATAAGCAAGTTAAAATGATTAGTGTAGGCTTAACCTATTTTCTAGAAAAACTCAAAGAAAAGAATTTTATTGACAACAGACCTTCTCACTATCTAAACAAAAACTTCAAAAAGTACACCCCAGAGAGGCGGTGGCTTCTCCGGGGCGTATTTAGTGTTTTTCTATTTAATTAGGTTCTGGTGGGAATCAATAGCCGGGGTTCTGATAGGCGGCTCCGTTTTCGATGGCCTGGATGAAGGCCTGCGGGATGGGACGGAGGGCATACTCGGGCTTGAAGTACTGGCCCAGGTCGGGATGCGTCTCCTTCAGGTATGTGGCATCCTTGAGCATGCCTGTGCGCTTCAGGTCATAGAAACGGCTGTATTCGCCACAGAGCTCGCGTCCACGCTCGTCGAGAATGGTGCGGATGGTGGGTGTTCCGGCAAGTGGCTTGGCTCCGGCACGGGTGCGCACCTTGTTAATCAGGGTGAGGGCCTCGCCGGCCTTGTTCTGGTAGATGAGGGCTTCAGCGGCAACGAGATACATCTCGGGCATGCGGATGACGAAGGTGGCATTCAGGTTTCCGTTGCGCATCTTGCTGGCATTGGCCACATAGTAGTTGCCGCTCTTGTGCTTGGTGAGCGAGGGATAGATGTAGCGGAAGAGGTTCTCCTTGCCGTTGAGCGTCATCTTCACGTTGCGGGCGGCATCGTCGTAAACGTCTTTATAGTCGACGAGCAGGTAGGTGGATGTGGCCTTGCCGGCTACTTCCTGGGCATAGTCGGGGTCTTGCGGCATCACAATCTTATAGGCGAGCTCGCCGTTGGCGATAGTCTTGCCCACTACGCTGGCGTCCTTGTTGAAGTTGGCGCGTGTGCTCTCGTCCCAAGTGAAGTTCTGGTTAGCCTTCCACTGGGTGTCGAACGAGACATGGAAACGGGGGTCGAGGGTGCCGTCGCTCTGTACAAAGAGGTTGAGCAGATGCTGTGTGGGCATGAAGTAGCCCTCCTTGTCGTAGTCGTAGGAGAGGATGGCGTCCTGCGTCTGTTTCCATGCTCCGAACTGGCTGAGTGCGCACTGGAAGTCTTCATCCATGCGGTTGCATTTCCAGTTACCGTTGCTAGATCCGTGGCCGCCGGCATCGGCCTGCCAGCGATGCTTCCAGAGGGCTTCCTTGTTGGCAAGGTTGTTTTCGGGAGCAAACACTTCGGCAAAGGTGGGATACATGTAGGCACCATAGGCGGGGCCCCCGCTCTCGCAGTCGCGAATGAGTTTCTGGGCGGTTTCATATGCCTTGCTCACGTATTCGTCGGTGCCGTATTCCTTGGTCTGCAGGTATGCTTTGGCCAGGAATCCGAGGGCGGCCTTCTTGGTGGGCGTGGTGCAGGTGGCATCGGTGCCCTTGTCGAGCCATTCGGCAGCAAACTCAAGGTCAGGAAGTATCACCTGCTTGTAGATTTCCAATGGCTCGGTGCGCTCGGGTGAATAATTAGTGGCGGTGGCGGGCTCGGTGATCAGGGTGACGGCACCGAACTGCTCCACGGCGTTGAAATAGTACATGGCGCGCATGAAGCGGGCGAATGCCACTTGCAGGTTGCGCTCAGCCTCCGACTTGAAGGGCACCTTATCTGCCTTTGAGATGGCGATGTTGCAGGCGCCGATGCCGTCGTAGATAACGTTCCACATATTGTTGGTATGCGTGATGCTCGGCGAGGCGCCGGCATCGAACCAGAAATACTGGGTGTATGAAGAGTTGATGTTGGCGCGATAGGTCCAGAGGTCGGTATCGCCCTCGGTGAACATCATGTAGAATTCTGTTCCATAGAGATGGCGCTCCATGCCGAAGACGGTCTGGTTGACCAGTGCCTGATAGGTCTCGACCGATGTGGTGAGGTTGTCCATGGTGAAACCGCCCGGGTTTTCCTCGTCAAGTGAGCATGCGGTGAACGAAGTGCATGCTATAGCCATAATGGCTGTCAGGGTTATGTTTCTGAAATTTGTTTTCATATTGTAGTCCTCCTTATTGCTTAGAATGTTATGTTAACACCAAACACAAACTGCTTGTAGGTGGGGAAGGCATCGGCACCGGCCATTTCGGGGTCGGTTCCCTTCAGCTTGCTCTCGGCGCAGATAATCCAGGGATTGTAGGCCGTGAAGTAGAAGCGGCACTTCTCCATCAGGGCGTGGCGAGTGATGGCCTGCGGCAGGGTGTAGCCCAGGGTGATGTTCTTGATCTTGAAGAACGAGCCGTCGAAGATGCGCAGTGCCGACGGACCGATAGACTGGTCGTCGCCGGAACCCGGAGCGGGATAGTAGGCGCCCTGGTTCTGCTCGGTCCAGTAGTCGGTGCCTGCCAGCTGGTTCTCGGTGATGGCCGACTTGGCGGTGTAGAAGCCGAGCAGCTTGCTGCTGATGGTCTGACCGAGACGGGCCATGGCATAGATGGTGAGGTCGAATCCCTTATAGGTGAAGGTGTTGTTCAGACCGAGAATCCAGTTCGGGTTCAGATGACCGAGCACCTGACGGTCGTTGGTGCTGTACTTGTGCTTGCCTTCGTCGGTGCTGCCGTCTTTCTCTACGGGCACGGTCTCGATTTTCACCCATCCGGGCTTCACGCCGTAGAGGCTGAGTTCTTCCTGTGAGGCGTCGGTGCCCCAGATGCCGGCATACTTATAGTCGTAGATGGACTTGATGGCGTGGCCAAGGAAGAGGTTTTCGTTGACGAGGTCGCCGTTAGGCAGGTCCTCGATGCGCTCCATCTGCCACGAGGCGGTGAGCGAGGTGCTCCAGGTGAAGTCCTTGGTGACGACGTTGCGGCTGTTGACGGTCATCTCGAAACCCTTGTTGCTGGTCTTGGCCAGGTTTTCCCAGGTGTTCAGCGGCGAGCCCCATCCGGTGGCGCCGTTGGTGATGGGCATATTGCGCTTAAAGAGCAGTCCGCGGGTGACGGTGGTGTAGTAGTCGATGCTACCGTCGATGCGGCCGCCGAGGAGTGCGAAGTCGAGACCGAAGTTCCAGTTGTACGACTTCTCCCATCCCAGCGTCGGGCTCTCGTAGAATCCAGAATACTGGGCGAAGGGGTGGTTCTTGTAGTCGCCGTCGATGGTGATACCGCTAGCGGTGTAGATATAGGCGGTGGTGGTGGTGCCGTAGGCATCCACGCCGCCTGAGTTACCGGTGATACCTGCGCCCACACGGAACTTCAGGTTGTCGAGCCAGCTCTTGGTGCCGTCCATGAACGACTCGTCGGAGATGCGCCATGCCAGGGCTGCCGAGGGGAATGAATCCCACTTGTTGCCCTCGGTGAAGAAGGAAACGCCGTCCCAGCGGTTGGAGAACGTGAACAGGTATTTGCCCTTGTAGGCATAGTTGAAGCGGACGGCATACGACATTTTCTGCTTCTGGGTGTATGCCGATTCGATGTGCTGGCTGGTGGCCGACATCAGGCGCCAGTACTGCCAAACGTCGAGTGCCTGGTTGCTGCCTCCGGCGAGTGCGAACTCGGTGTTGCTCTTCTGCCACGAGGAGACGCCGGTGATGCCGAAGTCGTGGTCGTTGGCAACGGTAATCTTATACGAGATGATGTTTTCCCAGTTGTAGCCATAGCCGTCGTTGTAGGTCAGGTCGGCATGGGGCGAACCGGCATAGGTGGGACGCAGGGCATTGGAGTTCTTACCCCAGTACTGGCCCAGGCGCGAATGCGAGAGCGTGGCGTTCACCTGCGAGCGGATGCTCAGGCCTGCCAGGGGCGTGAGTTCCAGATAGCCGATGGCATTGATATAGGTATGGCGCGTGTTGCGGGCATACTGGTTGGTAATCTTGTCGGCCAGCGGGCTGTACTGCGAAGGAATGTATTCGCTGTTGATCTCGCCGGTGGCATCGAAGACCTCGCCGAGCGGGAAGGCAGCCAATGCGCGCGTGTAGGTCTTGTTGTCGCCCTGGTCGCGGATGCTGTAGTTCAGGTTGGAGGTGAATCCCACCTTAGCCCACGGGAAAATCTCCTGGTCGATGTTCAGGCGGAGGGCATATTTGTCCATCTGCTCGTTTTCAAGCAGACCCTTGTCCTGGGAGTAAACGGCCGAGGCGTATATCTTGGTCTTCTCCGTTCCGCCCGTCACCGAGAGCGAGTACTTCTGCGTGGTGGCCGTACGGCCGGAAACCTGGTCAACCCAGTCAATCCATTTCCCAGAGTTGTAGGCGTCGATGTAGTCCTGATTGCCGCCCAGCAGCGCGTTGGTGTTCTCGGGATAGCTGCCGTTCTTGTACTTATAGGCTTCGCGGAAATAGGCGGTCCACTCATCGCCCGTCATGCCGTTCTTGTATTCGGGCTTGCCGCTCCAACCGTAGTAGGCGTCGAAGTTCACCTTCACACGGCCTACCTGGCCACGCTTGGTGGTGATGATGACCACACCGTTGGCACCTGCCGAACCGTAGATGGCCGTGGCCGAGGCATCCTTCAGCACATCGACGCTCTCGATGTCGTTAGGACTCAGGCTCTCGTAGCTTCCGGGCAGTCCGTCGATGATGAACAGCGGCTGGTTGTCGCCATAGATGGAGCGCGAACCACGCAGCAGCAGGTTCATGCTCGAACCTACCTGACCCGACTCTTTGGTGATGTCGAAGCCGGCAATCTTACCCTGCAGGGCTTCCATCACATTGCCTGTTGGCGAGATGGTGACGTCCTCGTTCTTCATGCTGACCACCGAACCGGTCAGGTCGCGTTTCTTCACGGTTCCGTAACCGATGACCACAACGTCGTCGAGACCTACGGCATCGGGTTCCATCGTCACCTTCATGTTGTCTTTGGCAGCCACGACAAGCGATTTGTAACCCGTGTAGGACAGTTCGAGTTCTGAGCGGTTGCCAGGTATGCTTACGTTGAAGAATCCGTCTAAATCGGTTACGGCACCATTAGAAGTGCCTTTGATTTTAACGGTTACACCAATCATCGGTTCTCCTGTTTCATCAACAACTTGTCCTCTCAGTTGGCGTGCTTGTTGGACAGCCTGAACTTCCGGAGAAGCCGTGGCACTGTTGTCTGCCATAGCAGAAGGAGTGCACAGGAAAACAGACATGACTAAAAACAATGACTTTCTAGGAAAGCCAAAGTGATAGCATCTAAAGATTTTTTCCATAATCACAAATTTAGATTAGTATTAAAGTTTAAACAGATAGATTGATATTCGATGCAAATACAATATATTAATTGTTTACAGATATAAGACTAATAAATTTGCAATTTGTATCCATAAAATTATAAGTTTTTTATGGATTTATGAGAAAAAAAGAAGAAAAATCAGAAATCGGGAGCTTTCTGGAACTCCATTATTTCACCGGTCAGCGGATGGGTGAAAGAGAGGTATTCGGCATGTAGATAAAGACGGTCGGAATGGAAACCGTAGAGATCATCGCCTACAATGGGCATTCCCAATCCGTCTTTATGGGCACAATGCACACGCAGCTGGTGGGTGCGGCCGGTATGGGGTGTGAGCAAAACACGGTAATACGGTCCTTCCTGTCCGATAAATTCATAATCGGTCACCGCTGGTTTTCCCTCATCATAATCCACCACTTGTCGCGGACGGTCTAAGTAGTCAGGGGCGAGAGGGAGAGAGATAACCCCCCTCTGACTCCCCCGAGGGGGAGGAAGAGAACCACCCCTGCCCTCCCTGTTTAGGGAGTTTTTATCCGCTTCAGAAGTATTTTCTCCCTCCCTTCGGGAGGGATTAAGGGTGGGTTGTACCATTGCCACATAGCGTTTTTTTACTTCGCGCTGCTCGAACTGTCGCTGCAGTTGTTTATAGGCAAACTCGGTTTTGGCCACCACGATGATGCCGCTGGTGGCTTGGTCGAGCCGGTGAACCATCATAGGACCCGTTGCATTCGGGAAACGTTGGCGCATGATGTCGTAAAGCGAAATCTCTCCCGTGTTGCCTGGGACCGAGAGCAGTCCTTCGGGTTTGACTACTACGGCTATTTGGTCGTCGGTGTAAAGGGTGGGGATATAACCCACCCTCTGTCCCTCCCGAAGGGAACAACCCACCCCCAACCCCTCCCGAAGGGAGGGATTTGTAGTAGATGCCGCGTCTGGCTCCCCTCCCTTTGGGAGGGGTTGGGGGTGGGCCAATTGCCAACTCAGTATCGGCTTGCACTTGCCGTTGCAGGCGGGATAGAATTGGAAATGATGGCGGATTTCGCGCTTCGGACTTTCTCCCCACCAGAATTCGGCAATGGCCAGCGGCTTCAGGCCATGTTGGAAGGCATACTGGAACAACTTGGGCGCACAGCATTCGCCTGTACCGCCTGGTGGTAACGGGAACTTGCGCAACAGCTTCGGTGAATTATGATAATCGCGCCAAATGTCCACCACGTTGCGCACTTCTCCCTTATAATTAATAAGGTTGTATTGTTCGAAGAGCCAAAGCAGCAGGTCGTTTGACATCTGCTTGCGCTGGTGTTTGAGGGATAGAAGCCCCCCTCTGTCCCCCCGAAGGGGGGAGGATTCGGATTCTGAAGAAAGATTCGATGGAACCTTCCCCCCTTCGGGGGGATCGAGGGGGGCTTGTAACGCTTCAATCTCCTTGTTTAGGGCGGAAATTTTTGCTTCGGTCTGTTTGAAACGTCCGTCGGGCTGTTGCGCATCGAATATGGGCGGAACGAACCAATCCCAGTCGTTGCGGCCCGCCAATAGACCGGCGTAGGCGGCGAGGAAACCCACCCCCATCCCTCCCGAAGGATTACTATTAGAGGTAATTAAATCTCCCTCCCTTCGGGAGGGATTGAGGGTGGGTTTTACTATTAATACCCCAAACATTTCTCCTTTCTCGGCATCGGCCAAGAGGTCCGCGTGTGCGCGTACATATTTCTTTACCTCCTCGGCAGCCAACAGGCATAGGGGATGAGGCTCATAGTTGAACGGATTGTTCAGCTGTGAGGGCGGCTCGATGTCGGTATGCAATGGATGTACTCGCAGATTCATTGATGCAAAGATACGCATAAGCGAGAACAATGCAAAAAAAAGCTTGCTTTATTTTGCTTTGTCGAGCGGGAGTGTCTTCAAAAAAGGTAATGGCTTATTTTGGTTTGGCAAATTAAAATCATAAAGAATGTGCAGTTATTCTCACGAACGACTGCACTTCTAAAATAAATAATTACGAGTATAGTTAAAAATTTTGATGCAAATATATGATGGATTTAAATCTTTTGCAAGTTATTGGTATGTCAAAGTGTGAAATGACGTAATATGCTATATTTTAGTTCTTTGTCAATTTGTGACAAGCCGTTGTCACAAAATAAACAGGCCGTTGTCATACATTTGAGGCGGCAAAATTTTAAACGTTATTCACAAAATATTACCTTTGCATAAAACTTGTATGGTACTATATATTACAAAACTAAAAAAATTATGGAGAAAATTACTAGAAAACTATTATTTTTCATGGCGTTGTTTGTTGCCTCGCAATCTTATGCGCAAATTGGCTATGAATATTATGACAGAATTCCTACAGTTAACCAGACGACTGGAGAAGATGAATATGATTCGGATTCTCATCCAGCATGGATTACGACTGTGGATTCTGGTGAATGGGATATTGATCCTAATGAACCTGGAGCTGCTGTTGGGCCTAATGGACAATTTCGTTTTGGCTCAAGTAATTATAATGATGGATCTGCCAATAGTGGAAAGGTTTGGGGAACAGTTTCATCTCCAAATTTTGATGTTGATAAATCTTTAACATTGGATTTGGATTTCAATGAATCTAATCATGCCGGTTGGAAAAACAAACCTCAGATCATATTCGACATGACTTATAAAGACGAAAATGGTGTTGAAAAGGCCGCTAATGTAACAATTGAACTTGCATTGGAAGATCAAAGTTGGACTATTACCCCTGCGTGGGCACAAACAAAAGTAACTTGTGAACACCCAAGTGGAACAGGTCAATATACATTTGTGGTTCCCTTTCCTGATGACTATGTTTCTGACGGTCATGTTAAAATGTCCTTAAGAGCTGCTGGTGGTCTTGAAGTAGGTGCAGGAACCGGAGGTGGAGCACACAATACAATTGATGTATATGGAGACAATCTGGTACTTCGTGATGATTGGGACAATGCTGAACGCCTGAGACGTAATGCTGGACAGAAAATGAGGAAAGTGACGATAGTAAGACCTTATACAAACGGATGGTACACGCTCAGTCTTCCTTTTGACCTCACCATGAAGCAGTTCCAGCGCAGATTCATGGCTGGTTTTGATAAAGCAAATGCTGATAACTATACCTGGAAAGAAGAAACGAGTGCTGAAATATGGGAGTACACATCTTTCACCGCAGCCAATAAAGTGATGCGTTTCACAAAATCGTATGGTGAGGGAGTAGACGCTGCTGTACTGAGTGCTGGTGTTCCTTATCTGATCTATATTCCTAATTCTATTGAAAATACGCTTTACGATTTCACAAGACCGGGTGAAGGACCGGATAGTGAGGACTTTTCTACGAGCGATAAGGTCATGGTATTTACGAACATAACGCTTGCTTCCGAAGAGGTTCTCACCGGAAGTGCAAGTACCGTAGAACAAGAGTCTGGCTATAAATTCGTCAGCAACTTGAGTAAGACGGACCTTTCGTCAGTAATGGCGTCGAATCAGATTTATTATCTGGGATTGAATGGGAGTGATCCTGTATTGAAAAAGCCGAGTGCTACAAGTAGTACTAATATTAAAGGCTTCCGTGCCTATTTCCTGTCACCGAAAGAAACGGGAGAAGCCAAACCTGCACTTTTGTCGTTCAGCGAGCCAGCTTCTGAACCTACTTCTATTGGTTCTGTCGAGACTCAGTTTACTACCGCTGAGCGTGTATACAACATGCAAGGCCAATATGTAGGTAAATCTCTCAAAGACCTGCCTCGAGGAATCTATGTAGTTAACCACAAGAAATATGTAATCAAATAAAGTGAGGAGTTATTGATATGAAAAAGAAATATTATATACGACCGGAATCAACTTCTATTATATTAGGAGACGATTTGATGGATCTTGGAGGATTGTCAGTACATGATAAGAATCCTGATGGTGATAATCAATTCATTGGGATAGGTGGCGAAGGTGATATGGAAGAAGAAGCCCGAGCAAAAAATTTCACCAGTGTATGGGAAGACGATGCGTTCACCGGACATATTCCAGACGAATTGTTTGATTAATTGACATACCTAAAGAACCGGGTGTTTCCAAAAACACCCGGTTTTTTTAAGCTTCTACTTTTTTTCTTTAAAATATAATATATGTTAATTGATTTGGGCCATTGTGCCTCTATTTCAATTTAATGTATATCTTTGTAAAAAGTTTTACTATTAACCGCGAGATTGAAACGATAGGTGTTTGGTACATAGAGTATATTTGTTGAAAGGGTGACGTTATCATATTAGCGAACAGATTACAATTGACATGAGGAATATTCGACAATTAATAAGATATATATTTCTTTTGGCTTTTCTTTTCGTTGCATCAGATGTCTGTGCGGATGGGAAGAAAATTCAGAAGAGTTACTATCGTGAAATGCAGGAAGCAAGCGACTTTTATTTTAAGTCGGATATGCCCAATGTGCTGAAGAGCCTGAAAACGGCCTATCAGTTGGCAGTCGAAGAGAATAACAATGAAAAAATCCTGGAGTGTGTTTATCTGCTCTGCCAGGTGCAGGAGTCATTGGAATTTGTTAATGCACTCGAGAAAAACGCACAGAGACTGAAGACGATATCCCAAGAGGCTACCGATGTTGACGATGTTGCTTATTATGAATCTTCCGCTTATCAGTTTCTGGCCTTCTGCCGAATCTATCAGAAAGACTTGGCAGGTTTTGAGGCAATGCTTGACAGCGCTTCTCATGTGCTGCATCATTGTAAACAACCGGAAAACCGGATCTATCTAAAGTTGAGCATTGACGATAACCGTGCTTTTGGCTATAACCATGCTGAGAGATACCAGCAGGCTTATTATGCTTATCATTCAATGGTGGATTATTTGGACGAGATGGTGGAGACAGACCGTAAGATTCTGGGTGCGGAGGACGAGAAAGCATTCCGTATGTTTGCTTATTCCTCGCTTGCCTTGATAGGATATCGTCTGGAGAAACCCGAGGAGGCGGAAGAGTGGTGTAATAAGACGCTTGCGATGTATGCAGACAGTCTGAACCTTGTCAATGTGATGCCCGACATCGTGGAATACCTTTCACTTTCTAAGCAAGACAGTCGGTTGTGTGAAGTGGCAGAAAACTTCATCAAGACGACCTCTACTCCTTCAGACATACTGCCATGCATGGAGTTCTTGATGAAGGCTTATGAACGGACGGGGCAGTCGGAAAAATACTATTCCACGACCAAACGTTACATTGCCCTTCGTGACAGCCTTGACGAAGTCCGTGACAATGCCGTTACAGTAGAGATGAGTAATCTCTATAATGTGATGGACCACTATAGAGAATCCTATACTAAGAACCGCAGGCTTTATTATGTCATCTTTGCTTTAGTCGTCTGTGGATTGGTGATTCTCCTCTTGTCCATTCTATTGTTTTATCAGCATAAGGTTAACAAGAACAGGAAACAATCTTTCCACTTGTTGAAGAAATTGAACAGTCAGATAAAGGTTCATCGGCAGCCAACGGTCACAACATTTGATGGGCAGCAGACGGAAAAGGTGCAGCAGTTGATTTATGAATATATGGAAGAAGACGATCGCTATCTGAATATCGATTTTTCCATCACGCCTTTGGCCGATGAGATGAAGATGTCGCCCAATGAACTGGAAATGGAATATCAGAAAGCCGCAGGAGAGTCAATAACCGGACTGCTTACCCGTATGCGTTTGAAACATGCCTGCGACTTGTTGGAAAACACGGACAAGAAACTCGAGGTGATTGCGGAGGAATCAGGATTCGGTTCTTCCCGTACATTCTTCCGGCAATTTAAGAGTGAATATGAAATGACTCCTAATGTCTATCGCCAATTGAGTAAGACGGAATAGTCATTCTATACAAATAAAGAAAGAAGCCGCATCTTGAACAGGTGCGGCTTCTTCTATGGGAAGTAATGGATTACTTCAGTTTCTTGTAACCATAGACAGCGGTATCGCCAAGCTCTTCCTCGATGCGGATGAGCTGGTTGTACTTAGCCATACGGTCGGTGCGGCTCATAGAACCGGTCTTGATCTGACCACTGTTGGTAGCCACGGCGATGTCGGCGATAGTGGCATCCTCAGTCTCACCAGAGCGGTGTGAGGTAACGGTGGTGTAGCCATGACGGTGAGCCATCTCGATAGCCTCGAGAGTCTCGGTGAGCGAACCAATCTGGTTAACCTTGATCAGGATAGAGTTGGCAGCACCCATCTGGATACCCTTCTGCAGGAACTTGGTGTTGGTAACGAACAGGTCGTCGCCTACCAGCTGGCAGCGGTCGCCGATGGCAGCGGTCAGCTTCACCCAGTTGTCCCAGTCGTTCTCGTCGAGACCGTCCTCGATAGAGTCGATGGGGAAGTCGGTGATGAGCTTCTCGAGGAACTTGATCTGCTCGTCGGCAGAGAGTTTCTTACCGTTAGGATCCTTCTTCTTGCCGTTCTTCAGCTGGCTGTAGTCGTACCACCAGTTACCGTTCTCGTCCTGTGTAGCGAACTCAGAAGCAGCGCAGTCCATAGCAATCTTCACGTCCTTGCCCGGCTCGTAACCAGCAGCCTTGATGGCGTCGCAGATAATCTGCAGAGCGTCCTCGATGCCGTCCAATGCGGGAGCGAAACCACCCTCATCACCTACAGCGGTAGAGAGGCCACGAGCCTTCAGCAGCTTGGCGAGGTTGTGGAACACCTCAGCACCCATGCGGATAGACTCCTTGATAGAGGGAGCGCTTACCGGACGGATCATGAACTCCTGGAATGCGATAGGAGCGTCAGAGTGTGCACCGCCATTGATGATGTTCATCATAGGAACGGGCATCGTATAAGAGTTGCAACCACCGATGTAGCGGTAGAGAGGCAGACCCAGGGCGTTGGCAGCAGCCTTGGCAGCAGCCAGCGATACGCCGAGGATAGCGTTGGCACCGAGCTTGCTCTTGGTGGGAGTTCCGTCGAGAGCCAGCATCTTATAGTCGAGTGCGCGCTGATCGAATACGCAGTCACCCTGAAGTGCGGGAGCGATGATTGTGTTCACGTTCTCAACGGCCTTCAGGGTACCCTTGCCCAGGTAACGGTTCTTGTCACCGTCGCGGAGCTCGAGGGCTTCGTTCTCACCGGTAGAAGCACCAGAAGGAACGGCAGCGCGGCCCATTACACCATTTTCCAACACTACGTCAACCTCAACGGTGGGGTTACCACGAGAGTCGAGGATTTCTCTTGCATGAATTTTCTGAATCTTCATAATTTCTTTAAGTTTATGAGTATATAAGTTTATGAGTTTCTCAGTTTAAGAGTATATGAGTTTATAAAATTCTCAGTTTCTCAGTTTATGAGTTTATAAGTTTCTCAGTTTATGAGTTTTGGACTTACAATCTTTTCTTCGTGCAAAGATAAAAATAAAAAGGCAATAACGTGAGTGTTGCCTTTTTCTCTTAATCTTTTTTAATATTATAAGGTGACGATTGAAATGCAGGGGTTGCAAATCATGCCAGATTCAAGACTGCCATGCACTCCATTTCGATGAGCCAGCCGGGTCGGCAGACGGGAGCGAGGAGGAAGACAACGGGCTTCTGGGGGAAACATTCCTCATAGATGTCGCGCACGATGGTGTAGTCGGCGGTATCGCGCAGATAGACAATCATGGGGGCAACATCGGCATAGGTGGCTCCTGCCTCCGAGAGAAGAGCCTGCACATTCTCCAGCATACGGTCGGTCTGGCGGCGGATGTCGTGCTCGTGCATCACCTGTCCTTGGTTGTTAATACTGGCGGTACCGGAGATAAAGATATGGCGGCGGTCGGAATGGTCGATATAGGTGCCGCGCTCGAAACTCACACCGTATTCGCTGGTGCGGTTTAGATGGTCTGCAGCATGGAGGTAATGGATTTGGCTAGGCATGATGCCACGAATGGCATAGGCGTCCATCTGGACGAAAATACGAGGATCAGCCTGTCTTCCGGCAATACCAGTGGAAGCAATAAAGTGGTCGGTAAGTCCCTGTTGGGCAAACACTTCGTTGCGGGCGCGAACCATTCCTTTGTAGCGGTTGTCCACATCGTTGATGAAAAGCCAGGTGCGGATGCAGTTGTCGGCCAATGTGCATCGCTGTTCTTTCAGTTCATTTACATATTGGTCGAATATGGCGAGAGCCTGTTCGTGAGAGTCTTCGCCCTGGGCATGCATATTGGAAATCCAGAGATGATGTAATCCGTCCCAGTCGTATTCCGTGTGGTTTTCGCTGACGGTAATCTGAATATCGGAAAGGAGATGTATCCAGAGGGCCACCTTCGTGCCGTCGAGGGGTGGCTGCTGAATGATGGATACGGCACCTTTCTCCTTGATAAAGAGTGCCTGATTGGTAGCGTCGCTGACGAAATAGCGCCTCATCACAGGCTGCGCATCAGCGAGATGCTCTTTCTGTACAAGCATGGCTGCCGTTCTCACAGCGAGATACTGTTCCTGAAAGGTGTCCAAGGGATTGGTGGCATGTACGATGACATGATATTCCCTTTGGCCGGCCTTGGAACAGAATTCAAAGATTTCTGCGGTGGCTCCGTTGTAATTGATAATCGGCATGCTTGTTGTCGTTTTCTTTTCGGGGTGCAAAGTTACGAATTAAATTTGATTTAAACAAATCTTATGCGTAGGAATGCATACCGCCAAGGAAATAGTTCACGCCGAAATAGGTCATCAGAATGGTAAGGAAAGCCAGTACCATATAGAGGTGGTAGTGGCGGGGACTGCGCAGCCAGGGGAAGCTTTGCTGGTGAACGGGTACGGCATAGACCATGAAAGTGATGAGCGCCCAGGTCTCCTTTGGGTCCCAACTCCAGTAAGTGCCCCACGACACGTTGGCCCAGATGGCACCGATAAAGATGCCGAGACCCATGCAGGTGAGGGCGGGATAGAGGAAGAGCTGGCTCATCAAAAGTGAAGAGTGAAGAACCCCCTCTGAACCTCCCCGAGGGGAGGCATCCTTTTCTTTCGGACAAGTTAGAGAATGGCCTGTAATCAATCCCCAGATGCCTGTGAGGAAGGTGATGCTCAGCAGGGCATAGGCCATCATAATGACGCTGACGTGGATGGTGAGAAGCGGCGAGGAGAGCACTGGCATGAGATGACCGATCTGCGGATCCATTTGTGAGATGTGGCTTACTAAAAGGAAGAAGCCGGAAAGCAGTAGCCCGAAGGTCAGAATGACGGGGAAACGGCGATACATGAACAGAGAGATGAGCATCACAAACCAAGCCATAGTGAGCATGGTCTCATAGCCGTTAGACATAGGAATGGTTCCGGAGATAATCCATCGGAGAGCCATCCCGAAAGTCAATGCCAGGAATGAGAGCCCCAGTACGGTCAGTCCGATGCGTTGCATCCATTTCTTGCGGATCAGCGTCAGGAAAGCCATCGTCAGACATACCATGAAAAGAATGGTGGCAAAGGGTACCTTGTTATAGATATGTTCTGCCCATGTCTGTGTTTTGGAGGGCAGCGAGGCTGCTCCGTAGCGCAGCTGATATTGTTGCATCTTGGTGAGCATCTGGTCCATTTGGCCCCATTGTCTGTTGAGGGCATACTTGTAGAGCAGGGAGAAGGCATCCTGGATATACTTCTTGCGCTCCAATTGCATTTCATCGGGCAATTCATCAGTAGGGGCATACCAGATGATGGTTGAAGGTTGATGGTTGAAGGTTAAGGGGGCGGGGAAGATCTTGAGGGGCATACCCTGACGCAGTTCAACGAGCATCATCAGTTTGTCGTCAACTTTCGTCACATCCTGATGAAACTTGTCACGGTTACCCTGAGCGGCCTCCTGCACGTAAGGCCCAAGGATATAACCGCCCATTTCCTCCTTGAAGAAAGAGGTGAAAGAGCAGCGGTCGGGTAACTGAAGTGTGGATTTCAGCGGGCCGCTTTTCATCTTGATGACGGGTTGCTTCTCCCATTCATCACCGTAGAAGATGAAGTTGGCCAAAAGCTGTTCGGCCGTGTAGCGGTTGCCTTCCGCATCCTTGTAGTAGCGCTTGCCAGTGAGTTTCTTGGTGAAGTCGAGGGCGTAGGTCTGCAAGGGGCAGATGCGGTCGTTGTAGTTGATATAGAGTTGCCCCAAACGGGCGGCCGTCTCTTCCGGGATGGTATTGGCGGCTTTTAGAGGAGAGAGGAGAGAGGAGAGAGGAAAGAGAAATGCTATGAGCATGAGGCTCTTTTGCAGTTTCTGGTAGTCTTTCGTATCTTGACCCTTGTTGTTTGTCATTTGATTGATTTCTCTCAGGATTCTGCGATACTGTCCTTTCGGATCGAAAAGCATCCAGATTAGCGCGATGAAGAGCAGGGCATAGCCCGTATAGGTGACGGGAATTCCCCACGGGTCACAGTTTACGGCCAGGATGCTTCCCTGCATGTCGGGGTCGTAACTGCTTTGGTAGAAACGGTAACCCTGATAGGAGAGAATTTTGTTCATGGAGATGGTAGCATTGCTCTCAGGTCCTTGGGTGGAAGAGGATTTGGCATGTTTTGAAAGGGGCAGGATGGTGACCTTGGTGACGTAGTCGGCATGGGCCATCGTCCCTTCATGGTAATTCACCTCGAAATCCTTGAGCGCAATGCGGAAGGGCAAAGCGCGTGTCTTGATGTTGTTGCCTTCCTGTGCCAGATAGTAGTTGATGGTTTCACCCTTACGGAGATGAATCATGCCCCGGCGGGCGGTGAGATGCGTAAGTAAGGCACCGGCCAGAATGACGATAAATGAAAGATGGAGCACCACGGCGAAGACCTTCCTCACGCGGCGTTTCACGAACCAGGCAATAGCTGCGGCTGCCAGCAGAGCCCATAATACGGAAAACCACCATGAGCCGTACCAGTACTCCCCCACATGGGCAGTACCTTTGTATTTTTCCACGATAGTAGCGGCGGCCATCACCACGATGACCGTCACATAAAGGAATATGAGAACAGGTTTCAGATGCTTCATCTTGATTCAGTGAGAAAACGCCCCCGTGGGGAGTGACCCCGTGGGGACGTTGTTTTTATTGACTGGTTGTAATGGGGAATGTCTCCCTTTTTGTCAATTAAACGGAGATTTCCTGATTATATTGCCCGGAGGAACTTCACCACGGCATCGCGGTCGCTCTTTCCGAGTTTATAGAACTTCATGGCCGAATTGTAGGCATGGCTCTGCTTGGAGTAGGCGTGCCACATGATGGCTTCCACCTCGTTGCGGGCGCGATAGTCGTGCAGACGGTCTTCAGCACCTGTCAGTTGCAGGCTCAGACCGCGTCCCCAAAGTGGAGTGGTGCGGCACCAGCCCGTGCGGATGTCGTTCTTCATAAAGAGTTTGTGCTGCACCATATCGGTGTAAGGCCAGATGGTCTGGTGGGCAAACTTCGGCAGACATTCGCTCACGGGGATTCCTGCACTCTGGGCATAGGCCTTGGAGGCGGCATCTACCCAGTAGTCGTCGGAGCCGGTCTTCCATGAAGGACGATGGCAGTACTGACAGCCTATCTGCATGAAGAGTTGCTTACCCTTCTTCACCTCGGCATCATCGAGATTGCGGGCGGCAGGAACGGCCAGACCGCGATGCCATACCATGAACTGGTAGAACTGCTTGTCCGACATCTCTTCCTCACCATTGTAAGGCGCACCCTTTACAAAGGCGTTTTCAAACTTTTCCTTTCCTGCAATGGAGGAAATGCTTAGCAGGTCGTTCACCTTTTCGGCAATGCCCTCCTTCGAACTGGCATAGTAGGGATGCAGCAGACTGTTCTCTTCAGCACCGTGCTTGGAAATATAGTCAATCACCTCGTTGTCCTCACTCATGGCCTTTGCCCAATGAGGGGTGGTGTAGAACCAATGACGGTCTGAGCGGGTCACATTGGTGATGTTCCAAATGGCGTTGGCACCAGCACCGTCTTGCAGTGTGCCACGGGTCATGGCGTAGGTGAAGCGCTTCACCGGACCATGAGTACCACGATGCTTGCCCGTGTCATTATAGCCTGCGCTATAGTAGGCAGTAGGGGCAAAAGCATTGCTGGAGGCATCCCACATGGCAGGATTCAGGTCAACACCGGCCTTGGCTTCGCTGCGCCACTGCTCTTCCATGTCCTCATCGGTGATGGCGTCGAGCAGTCCGGTGCCGTAGATACCGATGGTTCCTTCCAGTCGGACTTCATAGTTGTCGGGTCTGGGGCTTACGTTGAAGGCTGCCTGCGGAATGGTCACTTCGGGGTAAATCAGTTCGAAAGTTTCACCGTCGGCAAACTTCCATTTACCATTACCGGCAGAGGCAATCTCGTCGGTCTCCATCTCAGTAACCGTCTTCCAGTCAATCTTGATCTGGTTCTCGTCGATAGGAGCCTTGAAAGGTGACATGGCTGCTGTCTGCGGCATTCCCGTGACGTGTGAGATGTACGAGTTGGCATTGTATTTGACGGTTTCGCCCTTCACGTTGAGTTCCGTTCCTGATGTCGGGTGATAGATGACGAGCAGATAACCGTTGCCAATGGTGTTGGTGCGGTAGTCCGTCTGGCGCTTGCCGTGACCGTAGGAGGGATGGCAGGCAATACAGCTGTTGCGCAGCCATGCCGGTCCGAGACCCTTACGGGGAGCCTGCTCAAACGTGTAGAGGTGTTCAAAGAGGTCTTCACCAGTGATGAAGTCGGACGCACCATTTCCCCCGGGAATAAGGTCCACGGCAGGTGCATCGGCTGAATAACTGGCCTTTTCGGTTGTTCCCAATTGTCCGCCGGGATACCATTCTTCTGCAGAGAATACATCGTTGGCTTTTCCGAAGACTTCTTCGGCAGGTGTCAACTCTCCCAATCCTTGGTTTTCGTCGCTGTCGGAACAGGCCGTCAGCAACGGGAATGCCATTGCTGAGGCAACAGACAGAATCAGTAGTCTTCTAAAATTCATCATATTTGTCATGTTTTTGTTATTGTTTGTTCATATTCTTTATGAAGCGGCCAAAGCGTCTCACCCTTTTTCATGGTGAGGCGCTTGGTTTATTCATGCCTTACGAAAGGGGGAGGATTATTCCTCTACTTCCCAGTCCTCATCGTCTTCAAAGGCGATGTTCCATATCGTGCAACAGTACTTCACGAAGGGTGAGGGCATGTTGCTGATGGCAGTGATGGCATTCACATAGCCATTCTCTATCGAAGAGTTGACACTTGCCTTATTCACGCTTGCAAAGAAGGTATGGAAACTGTATGTGTTTGCCGTCTTGTCGGTAGAACCGAGCCAGATATTACGGATGGAACGGATGTTGTCGCGGAAGTCAGCGATAGAGTTGTAACTGTAGGGAGACTCCACATACGACACGTCACCATTGGCGAATGGGTTGGCAATCTTTGCCGTACCCACTTCGTTGCAGATACCTACGCAAGACCCCTCATCGTCGGAAAGAACCTGGGCGATGGCGGACTTCAGCGTAGCGAAGGTACTCTTGCCTCCACTCACACCGGCCTTCTTCAAGTTGTCACCGAAGGAGAGACCGTTGGAAGTGGTGTATTTGAGACCGGCAGCCTTCACCGCAGCCAGACGGCTGGCGTTGGCACCGCCATCCCATGCCACCTGCAACTGGAAAGTGCGGTTCTTCAGGAGTGTACAAATGGTCTGTGCGTAGGCCAGTTCCTGTTCACCTGTGATGTTTTCGAAATTCTTGTAGGTGTCTTTGCCTTGGAACTCAGCAACCTTGCGGGGCTGTCCGTCGCGGAAGAGGATGAACTCCAGCGCATGGAAGCCGAGGATGGTGGCATCGTCGAGCATCTCTTCGTTCATGCCGTTGTTGAAGTAGTTAAGCAGCAGTGTGCGGTTGAGAGGCCATGAGTCGATGGTGGGGTCAACATCGAAGTCGGAAGCGGCACCCATCAGGAAAGCCTCAGAGCGCTCCCAGTATTGGCGGGCTGCCTTAAACTCTTCGCAGGCGGTGTTGATCTGTGCCTGGGTGATGGTGCTGGGAGTCAGGCCGTTGAGGGTTTTCTCCAACGCCTCGGTATTGTCGGCCAGGTTGGTATAAGTGGGAACAATCACTTTGTCCACGATGTTCTCTAGTACCTTATAAAGATAAGCCTCCTGTTCCGAAGAAAGTGTGGATGAGGCAATGGCCTGATTGGCAGCGGCCAGTTCGTTGACGAGCGTCGCACAGTTATCGATGGCTGTCTCGCCAAAGCTCTTGTCTTTGTAGTTGCCGGTGTTGGCCGTGTAAGTGTCCTGATCAACAACAGGCGCCGTGGTCACGATGTTGAAGCCATCGTCACTGCTGTTATTGTCATCATCACTGCTACAGGCGGTGAAACTCATGCTCAGCGTGCCGGCGGCAGCGAAGAGCATTGCATACTTTAATAGATTCTTCATTTTTGTGTTATATTTTTAAATTGTTGATGTATATGCTTTTTCTTGAGAGGGATTTCTTTAAAAGAACCATCCCTCGTAAGCCACACCGATGTTGACTGAAGGCTCATTGTTGTAGAGACTCTTCAGGAACCGATTGCTATATTCTGCCTTGATGGCAATCTGCTTGATGGGGTGGTAGTTCACGCCCACGGCCATACGTTTTACCTGGGTGTAGTCGTAGGGTGTGTTATTGGTGTTCGAAGCGTATGGGTTGTACTGCTCATAGCGTCCGAAGACATACAGCTTCTGGTTGTCGGCCCGCAGACTCTGAATCTGGGAGAACACATCGTAGCCAGCCTCGATGCCGATGGCATAGGCGTTTCCTGAAACAAAAGCGGAGTGCTTGTAGGGCGACTTGGAGTTCAGACGGTTGTACATGTATTTCAGTTGTGCCGCATCGCTCAGGTAACCGTAGTCAGCCTGGCCGCGCACAATCCAGTTATAGCCTTTGTATGTGAAGTCGATGGAACCGATGGCTACCTTTCCTTTATAGGTGGTACTGGCTCCGTTCTTCTCTGCCGGATAGGTGTTGCCGATGGTATGGCCATAGTAACCGCTGATACCGATGCGCAAGCCCGGAACCGAATAGTTGTCGATGCGCACGGCGCCACCGTACTTGTTGGCAACGTCAAACTCCAGAGGTGACTTCGGACCTTTGTGAATCCATCCCGTATTGGTGAAGTTATCGGCGTTCAGACCTGCCAGGAACTGTGCCTCGTAGCGCCAGTCACCATAGCGTCCCCAGAAAGAGGCTCCCGTCTGATGCCAGGTGGAAGGCATGATGATGTCCTCGCCTTCGGGACGATAGACGGTAAAGAAATTCAGCGGCTCATGATAGGCGTTGTTCAAGCCCACCGGAACCACGATGTGTCCCATCTTCAGGTTGGCCCATGAAGCGAATGATTTCTGAATCCAGAACTGCTCCAGTTCCACTTCGCCGCCTTTCTCGGTCTCTTGTTCCCATTCGCCGCCTTCCTCGTCTTCTTTCTCGTAGGCGATGCCGTTGCCGCCATGTTCAAACTCTATTTCGGTGCCGAAGCTCCAGCCTTTGCCGAAGTCATAGCCCATATAGATTACGGCGTGGGGAATATCGAAACGTCCGTGTGAAGGGTCATTCTTGTGTTCTTCAGGTTGGCTGTAGCGGCTTACGTGGTCGCTATAGAAATTACGCCCATAGTTTATCTCACCGTAGCCTCCAACCTTCAGGCGGCTTTTCACGTTTTTGTTCTGAAGTACTGAATCGGATGCCACGACTTGTGCATCTGCGACGGCAACACTAAAGATGCTTAATGCTGCGAATACTAATATCTTTGAAAGACTGTTCATCATTACTGAAATTATTTATCCTTGTTTTGGGTGTTTACAGGAAACTTGTTTGCTTGTAAATTCGGTGGCAAAGGTATGGATTTCCAAGATATCCTGCAATACTTAAAAATTGGTAAATTTGAGGGCAAAAAGAATGTGTGCAATACCAAAAAATTGGTAATTGCACACACATTGATGAATTGATTATTTGGTATTGATGTTTAGTTGCCGTCGGGTTTTGTAGCGTCGGCGCGTCTTGTGAAGGTCCATTTGAAGTCCTGCCAGAAGTCAGGCTTTGCGGCATTGAAGGGTGTCCAACCTTCGCGCAGGTAGCGGGTGATGGGCAACTGCAGGTCGTAGAATCCCTGAACCACCATCTTGGCCACCTCATAGGCTCCGTAGGGATTGAAGTGGGTGTTGTCCGCCAGGTCTTTGGTCTGGTCGGGGAAGGTGTTGGCCGCGTAGTGTACCAACGAACGTTTGCTGTCCTCGAAGCCCAGTGCCTCGAAGAAAGTCTTGGTCATGCCGTTGAGATCAATGACCGGTACCTGTTCGCGCTCGGCCACACTCAGCATGGCTGCGGGGAAATCGCCATGGGTGTTCTTCAGCGTTTTCTGGTCATCGTTGAAGAAACGGCGGCTGGTTGGTGTGCAGAAAATGATGGTAGCCCCTTTGTCTCGCACGCGGTCTACGAACACCTTCAGGTTGTAGATGTAGTGATACCAGGCTCCGTCGCCGGGCTGATGCTCCTTCTCGTCATTGTGGCCGAACTCACAGATGACGTAATCACCTTTTTTCAATGTGGCACAGATTTGGTTCAGGCGGTTGCTGGCGATGAAGGTACGTGCGGTAAGACCGCTTTCAGCGTGGTTGCTGACCGCCATATTGTCGCCGAACCAACGGGGAATCATCTGTCCCCAGGAAGCATACGGGTCATAAGGCTGGTCGGTCACCGTGGAGTTTCCGCAGAGATAGAGGGTGTTCACTTCAGGAGCGGGCTCTATCACGATGCGGCTGACAGCAGGGGAGGCACCCGTGATAAACAGGTCGAGGGAGTCGTTCCAGGTGTTGTAGTCCTTCTCGCGTTCCTTGACTCTCACCCGGTCCTTATGTTCCCCGTTCTTGTCATTATATATATAATAAGGTGTACGCTTGTTTACCAGGAAACTGACCGTCTGTGTCTGGCGTTTCTTCGTGACCACGTTTTCCACCATCAGTCGGCGGCTTTCCGAAAGGACGGTGGTTTCTCCGGCCTTTTTCTTGGAACCGAGCGTCATCGTGACGCGGTAATTGCCATCGGGAACCTTTACTTGGAACATCTGTTCCTGGGTGATGTTCACGTCGAATGTTTGTGCAGAGGCTGTGACTGCTATCCACAGCAGGGATACGAGTAGTTTTTTCATGAGTTTGTTTTTTATTTTTTCCAAAAACGGCTTGTGATATCTTCAAATACACCAGGTGCGGTCTTCTTGTAGAGCCGCTGGTTGGTGGTCTTGTCTTTCAGGCAACCCAGATGGGCAAGATAGGGGCCAAGCTTGAAGTAATCGAAATTGTTCTTATTGAGAAAATGCGGGAAATACTGCTTACCACTGTACCATCCCACCTTGTACGACGGGTGTTGCCCGTGTAGCCATATGGCCAGCCGTTCCACTTCCTCCGGGTCGTTGTCGCCGCCCATGAAGCAGATGCAGGTGATGTCGCTGCCGAACTCGTTGATCATCCTGCCGAGTGATTCCTCATTGAGCGGATTTCCGATGTCTGCCCAAAGATATTTGCTGTGGCATCCCGGACAGTGGTTCGGACAGTTAGAGATATTGATGGTAAGCGTGGTCTCGTCAGGGATTTCCTGAAAGACCACGCCAGTGTTTACGTATTTCAGCATATAGTATTAGAGGGTAAGTTCTTCCACCAGTTCCTTGGGGGCTGCCTCATAGTAGAAACGGCGGCCGGCTTCCTGCTGACGGGCCTCACTGAAGTTGCTGACACGCTTCAGATAACCGATGATGCGGGTCATGTAGTCCACGTTGCGGCTATGGCAGTGGGGGCATTCCTTCAGATAGCGCTTGTCGATGTGGCCGCAGTCGTTGCAGATGGTGTTGGGGATGTTGAACGTGAAGTAGTTGCATCCTTCCTTGGCAGCCACTTTCAGCAGGTTGCGGTACTGCTGCTTCGAGAGATGCTCCTCAAGGTTCATGTGCAGGGCGGAACCACCGGTGAGGTGCTCAATGTAGGGAGCTCCGTGGAGTTTGAACTTGTCGATGATGTTCAGCGAATCGTCCTCCACGATATAGAAGTAGGAGTTGTAGCAGTCGCGTGGCACGAAATAGCCGTCCTCGCGATCCCACTTGGCGTGCTTCACGCCCACATTCTCGGCAGGAATCATCTCGCAGTTAAAGAGTACGTCTTTCGTACGGTACTGCTTGTTGTACTTCTCCACGAGTCCCAGCACGGTCTGCACATAGCGCAGATAGTCGGGATTGTCATTGATCTGGATGCCCAGGAACTCGGCAGCCTCTACCAGACCGTTCACACCGATGGTGAGATACTGGCGGCCGATGTTGATGTAGCCGGCGTCAAACAGGGGCAGCATGCCCGATTTCTGCAGTTCCTTCAGGTTCTCGTTGTAGGCAAGCTGCACCTTGTGACAAAGGTCGATGACCTCGCTTAGATACTCCGTATAGACCATCTTGTGGTTCACGGCATACTGGATGCAGCGGTTCAGGTTGATGGTGAGCACACTCTTTGAACCCGTGGATACGCCACCGGCACCGAGGGTGTAGCTGAAACCGTTGTCCTGAATCTCATTGCGCAGACGGCAGCAGCTGGCCAGTGAGTCGGCATTGTCGCTCATATAGGTGAAGAAAGAGTGGCCCTCACTGTACATCTCGGCGGTGAAGTCGCCCCATTCCTTGTCCATGCAATCGCCGTCCTTGGTGAGCAGCGACATCGTCTCGACTGGGAAGGTGAGAACGGCCTTCGTGCGCTCCTGGTTGAACCACTTCATGAAACGCTTCTGCAGCCAGGAGAGTCCGGGCCAGTCGGGCTTGGAACCGTCGGGGAAATAGAACTCGCCGAACATGGCATCGAAGTAATACTTATCGTAATAGGCCACATTCCAGAACACTGCCTGATAGTTACGGGCACCTGTGGGCTGGTTCAGCGTATAGACAATCTGCTCGAAGCAGTCGGTGATAATCTTGTCGATGGTGCGCTGTTTCAGCGAAAGGTCAACCACCTTGTCGGGCTCTTTCCAGTAGTCCTTGCCATACTCCATCCCGATGAAATAGTTCATGTACATCAGGAACTCCGGCGTGGCGCAGGCACCGCTCAGCATCGAACTGACCATGAACACCATATTGGCAAAGCCGCCGCAGAACGACTTCAGGTTGGTGGGAGCCGTAGAGTTGCCGCCAATGGAAGCTGTGCCGCCGATGAGCCAGGGGTACATCGTGATGGAGGCGCAGTAGTTGGCCAGAGAGGTTTCGTCATTCTTATATATAAAGTGGTGGGTCAACAAATCAATATACTTGTCAGCAAGGTCCTTGCCGTACATCTTCTTGATACGGTCGGTCAGCAAACGACGGTTCAGACGGATGAAACTGGCCTTGGGCAGTTCGCCTATCAGCGTGGCGATGTTCTTGTGTTCAACATTGGCATTGGCATCATACTTGGAACCAGAAGCGGCGTTGGCTGCTTGGCAATAGTCAACCAAAAAGTTCAACTTCTCCATGGTCTCGCGGTCTTCAGTGTGACGCTGGCGATACAGCATAAACGACTTGGCTACCTGGTAGAAACCTTCCTTCATGAGGGCTTCCTCTACCTGGTTCTGGATGTCTTCCACCTTGATACCTTCGTGGATGTCGAGATGGGCCAATACTTTGCTAAGTACCGACAAATCAACGGGTTCCTCTACTGAATTGAAAGCCTTGATGATGGCGTTCATGATTTTGTCAAGCGAGAAACGTACCTTCTCACCGTCTCGCTTGGTGATGCTGAAAAGTTTGTTGTCCATTATGTATTTTACTTTATTAATTTAGTCCGATTGCGGTTAGAAGTTTCACTTTTTGGAAAACTTTTTTGATTTTCGGTTTTGAAAAGTTGTCCGTTTTGGAAAACTTTTGCGAGTGCAAAGATACAATTATTTTCCAAAATACAATAGGGTAATTTATATTTTAACATATAATAATTGTTTCTTTGTGTCGGCATCATAAAAATGCGGAGGGATTTCCTCCCGGGAATCCCTCCGCTGCAAACTTAAACAACCAATAAAAGAAATGGATTGTTTAAAAACGGTGTCTATCGGATGAACAGCAGTTCGCGATACTTGGGCAATGTCCAGAGTTCGTCGGCTACTGTCAGTTCGAGTTTGTCGATGTGATAGCGTATCTTGTCCATCTTGGGCTCCACGGTGTCGTGGTAGGCGATGGCCTTCTCGCGCTCAGAGGTAATCTTGTTGGCCACCTTGCGGGCATTCACCAGTTCCTCCACCATGGTCTCGATGGTCTGCGTGCGGTCGGCAATCTCCTTGATGATCTTGATGTTACGGGTGCAGAGTGCCTTGCCCTCTTCGGTGCCGTACACTTCGATCATGGCGGCTACGTTCTTGGCCAGACGGGTCTGGTAATGGGTGGCTACCGGGATGATGTGGTTCATCGAAAGGTCGCCGAGCACACGGGCCTCAATCTGGATCTTCTTCGTGTAGGTCTCCCATTTCACTTCGTTGCGGGCCTCCAGTTCCTTGCGGTTCATGATGTTGAGGCTCTCAAACATCTGGACGCTCTCGGGATCGAGATATCGGTCGAATATGACGGGGCATGACTTCTCTACGTCGAGTCCGCGGCGGGTGGCTTCCTCTACCCATTCGTCGCTGTAGCCGTTGCCGTCGAAATGGATAGGTGCGCACTCCTTGATGTCCTCGCGGATGATGTCGATGATGGCACTGGTCTGATCCTGACCTTTGGCTATCAGTGCATCTACGCGGTTCTTGAAGTTCACCAGAGCTTCGGCCACGGCTGCATTCAGGGCAATCATCGCACTGGCGCAGTTTGCCTCGCTGCCTACGGCACGGAACTCAAAGCGGTTACCGGTGAAGGCGAAGGGTGAGGTGCGGTTGCGGTCGGTATTGTCGATGAGCAGTTCGGGAATCTCGGGGATATCGAGTTTCATGCCCTGTTTGCCGGCCATCGTGAAAAGGTCATCCTTGTCAGCCTTCTCGATATGCTCCAGCAGTTCGCTGACCTGCTTGCCCAGGAAACTTGAGATAATGGCGGGAGGAGCCTCGTTGGCACCCAGACGGTGAGCGTTGGTGGCACTCATGATAGAGGCTTTCAACAGACCATTGTGCTTATAGACACCCATCAGGGTTTCCACCACGAAGGTGACGAAGCGGAGGTTCTGCTCGGCATTCTTTCCGGGAGCATGGAGCAGGATACCTGTATCGGTAGAGAGGCTCCAGTTGTTGTGCTTACCCGAACCGTTGATGCCGTCGAAAGGCTTCTCGTGGAGCAGCACGCGGAAACCGTGTTTACGGGCCACCTTCTTCATCAGCGACATCAGTAGCATGTTGTGGTCCACGGCCAGGTTGGTGTCCTCGAAGATAGGAGCTACCTCAAACTGGTTGGGTGCCACCTCGTTATGGCGGGTCTTGCAGGGGATGGCCAGCTGCAGGGCCTGTATCTCGAGGTCTTTCATAAAGGCCTGTACACGGTCGGGGATAGTGCCGAAGTAGTGGTCGTCCATCTGCTGGTTCTTGGCCGAATCGTGTCCCATCAGCGTGCGGCCGGTGAGCATCAGGTCAGGACGTGCCGAATAGAGACCTTCGTCCACGAGGAAATACTCCTGTTCCCATCCCAGGTTGCTGGTCACTTTCTTCACGTTGGGGTCGAAGTAGCGGGCCACGGCACTGGCTGCCTCATCGACGGCACGGAGTGCGCGCTTCAGCGGAGCCTTGTAGTCGAGAGCTTCACCCGTATATGAGATGAAGATGGTGGGGATACAGAGGGTGTCGTCGATGATAAACACCGGTGAGGTGGGGTCCCATGCGGAATAGCCGCGGGCCTCGAAAGTGGCGCGGATACCGCCGCTGGGGAAACTGGAGGCATCGGGCTCCTGCTGCATTAGCAGTTTTCCGCTGAACTCCTCAATCATACCACCCTTACCGTCGTGCTCGATGAAGGCGTCGTGCTTCTCGGCCGTTCCCTCCGTCAATGGCTGGAACCAGTGTGTGTAGTGAGTCACGCCGTTCTCGTCGGCCCATTGCTTCATGCCTTTTGCCACGGCATCTGCAATGCTGCGGTCAAGGACAGCACCATTATCGATAACGTCAACGAGTTTCTCATATACATCCTTCTGCAGGTACTTGTACATCTTGTCACGGGTGAACACATACTTCCCGTAGTACTCTGACGGGCGCTCCAAAGGCGCAATCACTTCGAGTGGTTTCTTGGAGAAAGCCTCCTCAACAACCTGGAATCTTAAGTTTGCCATTGTCATAACATTTAATATTAAACAATCTTTTTATGATACCTTTGTTTAAGTTTGCGCTGCAAAGGTACAGCTTTTTTTTGAATTATCTTACATTTTGTCGAAGAATAACCTGGGAACTTAATCTTGAAACTTGAAACCTGAATCCTGAATCCAGGCCCCTTGGACCCCCTATCCTCCCTGCATCCAGCGTGAAATGCGGTGGAGTGCTGCCTCGCAGTCTTCGCGGTTGCCGAAAGAAGTAAGCCGGATGAAACCCTCACCGGAAGGACCGAAGCCTACGCCGGGCGTGCAGACCACTTGTGCCCCGTAGAGCATTTCTTCGAAAAACTTCCACGAAGGGGTATTGCCGGGTGTCTTTACCCAGAGGTAGGGGGCGTTGACTCCGCCATAGACCCGCATGCCGAGCCGGGTGAGTGTCTCGTGCATCAACCGGGCATTGCCCATATAATAGTCGATGGTCTCCTTGATCTGCTGCTTGCCTTCGGGGGTGTAGATGGCCTCGGCAGCCCTTTGAGAGATGTAGCTTGTGCCGTTGAATTTCGTGCATTGACGGCGATCCCATAGCGGATTCAGTGGAATACGTTCCGAACCGTCCAGCGTGATGGCCGTGAGGTCTTTGGGAACGATGGTGTAACCGCAGCGGACACCCGTGAAACCGGCCGTCTTGGAGTAGCTGTGAAACTCGATGGCACATTTGCGCGCGCCCTTTATCTCGTAGATGGAGTGGGGGATACTGTCGTCCTGGATGTAGGCCTGATAGGCGGCATCGTAGAAGATGATGGCATCATTCTTCAAGGCGAAGTTCACCCATTTGCGCAGTTCCTCTTTCGTGATGACCATTCCCGTGGGGTTGTTGGGATAGCACAGGTAGATCATGTCCACGCGGTGGTCGGGAATCTGCGGGATAAACTGATTCTCCTCGTTGCAGGGCATATAGGTCACGTTGCTCCATTCTCCCCGTTCATTGACCGTGCCAGCCCGTCCGTTCATCACGTTGGAGTCGATATAGACCGGATAGATAGGGTCGGTAACGGCCATGGAGTTGTCCCAACGCACCAGTTCGCCGATGTTTCCCGTATCACTCTTGGCTCCGTCGTTGACAAATACCTCCGAAGGATCAATACGCACGCCGCGGGGCAGGAAGTCGTTTTTCACGATGGCCTCACGCAGCCATAGGTATCCCTGTTCGGGGCCGTAGCCGTGGAAACCCTCCTTCGTAGCCATATCGTCGACGGCTTTGTGCATGGCCTCGATAACGGCGGGTGCCAACGGCTGCGTGACGTCACCGATGCCCAGACTGATGACCGTGGCTTTCGGGTGCGTCGCCTTGTAGGCATTCACCTTCTTGGCAATGTCTGCGAAGAGATAGTTCTTCGAGAGCTTCAGGAAATGTTCGTTGATCAGTGCCATAACTTTCTGTTGTTGTTTTAAGTTTGCTGTTTCAAGTTTCTTCACTCTTCACTTTCGTATATTTCCCCTTCAAACACAAATTCCGCAGGGCCGGAGAGCAGCACGTGGTTGTCAGTGCGCCATTCAATGTCCAACTGTCCTCCGTCCATCAGGATGGAACTCTTGCGGTCACAGCGTCCGGTCATGGCGGCAGCCACTGCTGTAGCACAGGCTCCCGTTCCGCAGGCCATTGTGATACCGCTGCCTCTTTCCCACACGCGCGTTCTTATTATATTAGGGGCCGTCACCTGGGCGAACTCGATGTTGCAGCGTTCGGGGAATGCCTCGTGAAACTCCAGCCGTTTCCCTTCTTTGGCCACATCCACCGCCTGAATGTCGTCCACGAAGATCACGTAGTGGGGATTGCCCATAGAGACAAAGAACCCACCCTCAATCCCTCCCGAAAGGAGGGAAGTTGTTAGACTATTTTCTTTAGCGGAATTAAAGAGGCTTTCGTCTTCAAAAACCGGTTTGCCCATATCCACCGTAACTTTTTCTACCTTCCCGTCAACAATCTTCAGGATGAGCGTCTTCACCCCCGAAAGCGTAAGCAGCCGAATCTCAGTCTCCTGATAATTCCCCCTCCCTAAACAGGGAGGGTAGGGGTGGGTCTTCTTCTCATATATATACTTTCCAATACATCTCGATGCGTTGCCGCACATCCTGGCCTCCGAACCGTCGGCATTGAAGATGCGCATGGTATAGTCGGCCTCGGGTTTTTCCGAACGCCCTATCAGCACCAGGCCGTCGGCCCCGATGCCCTTGTGGCGGTCGCTCCATTCGATGGCGGCCTTCACGGGATCAGAGACCGTATATAAAGAGGTGTCAACGTAGATATAGTCGTTGCCTGCTCCCTGCATCTTTGTAAAATGTATCTTGCCTGCCATTTTGCAAACTTTTTTAGCCGATTTCTATCATTTTGTTTATTTTCAAGTGCAAAGGTAAAACATTTTGAAAGAATCTCCAAGAAATATCAGACTTTTCTCACATTTATTTTCGGTATGATTTACAAATTGAAAGGAAATCTTTTCTTTTACCTTACAATTTGTAAGCAATTTTAGTTCAAATCATGACAAGACGTAAGTTTCTGTTTTGCTTCCCCATTAACTGACGTCTGCGTTTAAGAGTGCTAAGAGATACAAACCGCCTTCACGCCTTCATTTTTCTGCAACACATTGAAGCAGAGTGATTTACGGATGAAACCGCGGTTTCATCCGCTTTCATATGCTATCAAGGTCCGAAACAATATCACCACTGTACAAAAAGATTATCAATTAGTCCCGAATATATAATAGATTACTCACCGTTTAATCATAGATTGAGTGTGAATACATGATTAAACGGTCATCAATACATGATCTTTTTCGCTCCCGTTGATTATCTTTTTCCCAAATAATAGTATGAAGGCGGTATGAAACCGCGGTTTCATCCGTATCCCATTGTTTTTCAGTTGTTTATGAGGCTATGAAGGCGTGAAGGCACTTTTAGATAATTCCTCAGGTGCGTAGCCTATGATGTTTCATCGAACTCACGTTTTATTAAACAATCCACGTATTTCCTTGTCGAAATCTGAGTCAATACGTTGCGTTGGATTAAACAGTTTGTATTCTTCTTCTGCTTTTTGGTCTGCTTCTTCACGACTGATTTTCCCCTTGTCAGGTAACAACGCGTACCTCCTGAAGGTTAGGAACTCATTGACTGATGCAGCAAACTGCTCCATATTAAATGCATTCTCCCTTTCAATCAAGTCTTCGATATAGTCGAAATAGCCTGTGACGGCTCTTTCCAATTGTCGTATTTCCTTTTCAGGGAGATAATTCTTGGCAATCTTAGTATCACTCAGCAGCACCCTACCGTCTGGTGCGTTCTTCCATGTCTGCAATCCCATGTGCTCCTTTGTATGATCTGCGCGAGTGAAGATAATCTCAGGAGCAGTCTGTCCTGTAATGGCATAGTGGAAGCGGTTTTGAATCATCTGGTAAAACTCGCGAGTCGTTGGCGAGTTACGATCATAGTCGTAAGAACATTCCGCATAGATGTCTGTTATCTGCTGCCAAATACGGCGTTCACTGGCTCGGATGCTTCTTACTCTTTCCTGTAATTCACGGAAGTAATCCTTTCCAAACACAGCCTTTCCTTGTTTCAGCCTTTCGTCATCCAGAACGAAGCCTTTGCGGATATACTCATTTAGAATCTTCGTTGCCCAAATGCGGAACTTTGTCGCACGGGCAGACGAGACACGATAGCCAACGGCAATAACCATATCAAGATTATAAAAGTCGATTTGTTCTTCAACTTCGCCTCTTACGCCTCTATTTACGACAGTTGCAATTTTTGCAACCGTCGTTTCTTGCTGCAATTCTCCATCTTTAAAGATGTTTGCTATATGCCTACTAATTCCAGATTTGTCAACACCAAACAACTGAGCCATCGCTTTTTGCGTAGCCCATATTGTCTCATCCTTGATGACCACCTGCACCCTGCTTTCCTCATCAGGCAATTGGTACAAAATGAATTGTATTTCGTTGTTCATAATCCGTTTGCAAAGATAATCAATTATTTCGGATTATGCAATTACTTTTTATTGAGAATGAGCCAAAGAATAGTCCTGTGATTTAGACCACATGAACACAGAAAAACCTCTGTTCACAAATCCGATGCACCTATAGTTGTCCGATCGTCTTTCTTCTCTTTGTTCTTATATCGTGTTATTTCTTCTTGCTCCATTTCGCAGAAACGTTCATAGTGTTCTTTCATCGCCTCCGTATCGTACTGCTTTTTCTCTTTATCGTCGTACTTCAAGTGCTGTAGATTGAAGGCGGCAAGCATATCCCGCTGATGAGTATCGCCGTTCGAAAGGGTTACGCTGCGCTCTTTCAGTTCGTGTTTCTCAAAACTGTCATTCGTAAAATCGTATTGGCTGGCTGCATTCTGGGTATCCACCTTAACTACTTCTCCACCAAGTGACTTCACCTTATTCTCCAAGATAGTAACAAACATGGCTGGGGCATGATTGGCTACCGATTTGCCAAAGCGTTTCTTCTTTTGAATCTTTCCCGTCTTTTCGTTCACCTTGGTTTCCTTCGCCTTTCGCGTCCATCCGCTTATTTGGTTGTTCTCCACGATAAACGTATCGCCTTCCTTCAGCAACTCGTTGGCTCTGTCTATATGTTGCTGCTTGCGGATGGCAGCCTGGCGCCGTTGCAACTCGGCCATCTCCCGCCGCAATTCCTTGTAGCGATTAGAGTCGTTCCAAACGAGTTTGATGCCTCGCTTCACGGTACCGTCTTCATTAAAGTTCTGCGGATTGTTGGCTCTGCGGCTCCGGTCAATCTTTCGGGCCAGTCGGGTAATCTCCTTCTGTATGTTATCGCATTTCGAAGCCAGTTTGTCGATGCTTACAATATTCTCGCCCGAAACGGCTACGGTGGTTGGACCGAGGTCGATGCCTACATTTCCCTTGCCCAGCGTTCTTCCCTTTTGCGGTTTCTCGCCCTCGATACTCATCTGCAGGTAATATTTGTACTGATTGCGTACCATGCGCCTGACAACGGTAAGCACTTTCACGCTACGCATCCCACCTTTTAGCGCCCACATTTCGTAGTCGGCATGCTTGGGATTGTGAAGGATGGGCAAGGTGATGAACTTGGCGTTCTTACCCAATTTGCCATTGGTCTTAATGTCAAGTTCCATACTTTCAAGGCGCAACACCATACCTGGGAAATACTCCTTCACTTCGCCATCCTTCTTTTGAACAATCTTACCACTACCAAAAGTATTCAATCCGCCATACCTCTTGAAAGCAATTCTTTCTGCACGATAGTCGTACAGCTTTTTATTCCATGCCGACCAAATATTGGCAGACAAATTGGCAAGTATGGTGGAACTGATACCCATATCCGTGTAGTTCATTCCTGAACCTATTGGCTTTTGGCCCAACTTGGCCACAAAACCTTGTATGCCATATTCGTCAAAAAAGATGTCTAAGAGTTCTTTATTTCGACCTATCACACCATTTACATGAAAAGGATGCGACTTGATGAACTCTCTCTTAGCTTTGAACGTCTTGCAATCCTGAAACTCCCTCATCTGCTCGAAGTATCTGTATTGTCTGAGCAACTTGCCTTGTACATAATTATACAGTTGGCGAAGCTGCTCATAACGCTTGTTGAGTATATCGGCCTGATACTTCTCAACCCGCAAAGGCAATTCCAATACATATACTTCGTTCATTTTACTTTCACTATTCTACATTTTTGGGTGATTAACACCTACTATACTAAACCGCAGCGGTTTAGTATACCTGTCACTAGCCTACATTTTTGGGTGATTAACACCGCCCGAAAAGTAGATAACATTTTCAAATGCCTGTCACTAGCCTACATTTTTGGGTGATTAACACCAGACCGCCGATGAAGTGGTGAAAGACATTCCCTGTCACTAGCCTACATTTTTGGGTGATTAACACCTCCCATCGCTGGTCTGGAGTCTCGTAGTACCCTGTCACTAGCCTACATTTTTGGGTGATTAACACCCTGTAGTGCGTAATCACCTGAAAATGAAACAAAAAGGCCATAATATGCATACTCGGGGACTTGCTCTATACTCCCATTCCCGAAGGAACTGACTGTTATTTTTGCATTCCACCATTCTGCCATATCGTTTGTCGCACTAGCCGCCCGCTGGCATTAGCTTAACGTACGCAAGGCCTGACAACACCTTTAATGCCGCAAAGATACAAAAATGTTGCGACATCGCATGTGTTTTTTATGAAAAAAGTTTCAAATGACGAATTATTGCTGGTAATATGACCATTTTTCAATTTAGTGTGGCGGTAATTATTTCAAGCAAAACTGTCTTTTGCTCGTTCACGGATTATTACCATAGGAAGTGGGACTTCCGATTCAGGATCTGCAATGAGTTCTATTTGCCTTCTTTTGTAATAGAAGAATGTTCTAATAGAAAGAATAATTCCTTTATCTCTTGTTAGGAATTTATCGATAACTTCTTTCTGAAAAAGAGCCCTTTGCTTTTCAGATAATTTGTTCACCACATAATAAAAGAAACGTTCTAGCTCTGTATAGTAAACATAACCATTAGGAACAAGGTTTATTTTTAATGCTAAAGCGTTTGGCACTTCTGGTATTTTGATGCAGTTGGTGAATAACCCCCAAATAGGTGATGGGGTGTTTTTGAATGCAAATCTCCCATCTCCACGGTCTTCGCCTTTTGAATATTTCGGGATCACTTCATGCCAAATATAATAAAGATTATATTGGTTATACATTTCTGTATCTAGAAATGAGCGTAATTCTTCAATTGTAATAATTTTGGTTGGTGAATTAAAACGAGTAAATTCTGCCTGGGCTTTCTTTTTCATGCCACCATCCTTTGTCACAAGTACATCGCAACGCATCGCATAATACGCATGAAGTGCATCCGTCATAATGTTAAGGATGTTCCGTTTTTTATCTCGGCTATAACCACATAATGCAAGAGTTGTATATTCCGCAAGAAAATAGTTGTAGCTGTTAATTCCATTAATTCTTTCAAGAGTGGCAAGAATGGTATCTGTTAAGTTCTTGTTAGTTCTTGAAATGCATAGTTCGTTTAGATAATCAAAAATATCAGAACTATTTATGTTCTGCATTTCCTGTATACTCCTTTCACCTTCAATATTGCACATTGACTTGTATATCTCTACTTCTAATTTCTTGTCTTTTAGTAGCAAAGAAAAATTGTCAAGTAAAAATGTTATGGTGTCCCATATATTTCGAATAATGAAACCGTTATTAGGGTTTTCTATGGGAGTTTCTAATGGAGTAGCAAGAAGATAATTACGAATGCTCTCAAATGTCGTCACATCCATTATTGACTTTATAAGTTCCGTGAAACTGACAGATTCAAATCCAGATTTGTAAGCTTGTAAAGTCAATGACTCTCTTTCTATATATTGACGAGGTGTACATTCGTATGGATAAGGTGCGTCTGTGTTATTATTAAAGTCTAGCAAATGAGTCTGGCAAATATCTGTAAGGGTGTCTAGGTCTTGCTCAAATTTTACAACGTTCGTGGGAGATTTAGATTGATATAAGTCTTGAATATGAGCCCTTGAGTATGGAAATACAAAGAAATCTTTGACTTGCGCAATGTACTTACGCAAATCAGCGTATTCCTCTTCTTTGAGGTAACTGATAATATTCCAGTCAAGGTATATTTTTAACATGTTTCTTTACTGTGCTCCGAAATACACATCTGAGCATAAAACTGGCGTTCTATGTTTTTTCGTTTTCAGACACGTCCTGCCAATTGTCTCTGCGTTGCGGAGAGAATGTCCTCTTCGGATTCACCCAATCTTCACGAAAACTGGGATTGGTCAATATGTAAACGTATCCAGGTTCTTTGTTGCTCATATTGCTACAAAAGGAAAATGATGCTGCAAATATACAAAATCTTTTGCAGAATATAAGGAGAAGTGACGTTTTTTTGCAGCATCCACATCGGATGGTTGGCGATATCGTATCACAAAAAGGATTATTCCGTTGTGAAAACATTACGGGTGGGGTGACTCACCCTTTTTTACGTTTCCTGTTTTTACCTGCAAATCTTCTGCGAAATTTTTCGCAACGATAATTTCTCGTTGCTTACCTAAAAAAGCAAAGCCATTACTCATTTCAAGCAGTAATGTTGTTATGTTTTCATGCAATGCTTCCTCTAACTCGCTTTCATCATCTTTCTCATTGCTTACCGTTGCAAATCCAAAGTCATAGTTTTCCTTCACTACTTGCTGAGCCAGTTGAGCTAATTGCGGTGTTAGATGTTGTGGGAAATTATTAGGTGCTTTGCCTCGTTTATTATAGAGATTGTCTTTCATGACCCGTTCCAGAACATTCCTGCTAACGCCCTCCTTAATGGTATAGCTTACATAAAACAGGGCTTCTTCCACGGATTCTGAATGCTGAACAATACGAACATGATGCCCCCAAGGTACACAGGCAAATGGCAACGGAAATTCTGAAACAGGCTGTTTCAGTTTTTCAGCCGCATCATCTATTTGTTGGAGTTTCTTTTCATATTCATTAGACGGTAGTATTTTGCTCATAGTTCCAAAAATCTTAATAGCTTATTTCACATACATGTCTTTAAAATCCAGGTTTTGAAGAATGGGTCTTCTACCTCGTAGTCTTCTGTGCGAATCACATAGCCCGCCTTCATCAGACGTTTGATGGCGCTGAAAGTGGTGCTGGTGGCCATCTGACGATTTTGCAAAGGGTTCTTTTGGCTGCTCAGACTTTGCATGATAAAACGGTCGGTACGGTTAAAACTGAGCCAGAGACGTTCGAAATCCAAATCGTGAGCCTGAATGATGGCGTTGACGGCCTCGCTGACAACATTATCAAAAAGTTTGTCATAGGTCATCATTTCCCACACCTGAGCGCTCAACTGCTGGGTGTAGTAGGGATGAAGGCCCGTGAAGGACAGAATATCATCGACTACGCTGTTCTGAGAGGCTTCCTTCAAGGGCAGACGCTCGGCTACGTATGTTCTGAAGTCTTCGTATGGAATCTTGCTCAGATGCATCAGTTTACCAAAATGATAGAAAGGTGATTTCTTTCGCTCAAATATTTCAGTCATCATTGATTCCTGGCTGCCCAGCAGGATATAGTTCAGGTGTTGCTGCTCTTGCATGATGGAACGTAGTTGTTTGTCCAGTCCCTTGCGAATATTCATGATTTCCTGAAATTCATCGAAGACGACGATTAGTTTTTTATTCTCCGTACTCACCTTTTCGAGCAGAGCCATCGCATCTTCCAGAAGGACAATGCCGTTGATTACCGGCTGGAACGATACATCAATTCCGTTGGTGATAGGATTGGTTGATACCGTTGGGGCAATCCTGAAATGAGTCATCAAGTGCCTGATGCGTTCTAATGGATATAAACGGAACAGTTCACGCAGAATTTTCGATGCAAAATCCTCTATGCTGAGCATGTTCTGCATGTTGAGAGATATGGAGGGGCGTCGAGATGCTTTGACGGCCTTAGCCACAAGACTTGATTTGCCAAACCTGCGTGGGCTGATGAGCACTAAATGGTTTTCACTGTCAAGCATCCTTTGGATACTTTCCAACTCGGTGACTCTGTCTGTAAAAAACTCGCCATCGACAAGTGTGCCAAACTTAAAAGGATTCCTCATGTCGTATCATTTTGCTGCAAAGATATAACAAATGAATGATACCTGCAAATCTTATGCGAAATTTTTCGCAACGAAATTTTTCGCAACGGCGTTTTGGTGGAAACTGAATCGTCCTTTCAGCGGAAAAAACGAATGTCTATGGACAAGAAATCCACAAAGACGTTTCGCTTGACGAAGAAATTCCCATATGGCCTTCAACAGTTGCAGTGGCGACTGGTTTCTGGAAGGAAACTAATTGCGGATTACAAATTGTAAGGCCGAGGGGTGGTTGCGCTTACAATCTGTAAGTGAAACGTTTTGAATTCAAAACAAACAGAAACAATATTAAATTATTTTGAATCATTTTGTGTGATTTATTATTAAAATGCTTTCCGTTTGTATTAATTTTGCAGCGGAAACATGACAAAGTGTAATGTTTGATGTGTGTTTAAAATTAATTAGGTATGAAAAAGATTGAAGCAATTATCAGGAAGACGAAGTTTGAGGAGGTGAAGGAAGCCTTGCTGTCGTCGGACATTGACTGGTTTGAGTATCATGACGTGCATGGTATCGGCCAGAGTCGTCAGGAAAGGATCTACCGTGGTGTGCAATATTCAACGGATGTGATTGAGCGCGTGGCCATCACGATTGTCTGTCGCGACCAGTTTCTGGAGCCTACCGTGAAGGTGATTCTGCGCGTGGCCCATACGGGCGAGGTGGGCGACGGCCGTATTTTCGTGAGTGATATGATTGACACCTATAGTATCCGTACAGGCGAAAACGGCGATACGGTGCTGAGGGACAAAAAGTAATTAAAAGAAAGGGTAACGATTATGACACATTTGTTTTTAGTTTCGATGATAGACAGTATCAGCGGCGTGGATACGCTGTGGGTGTTATTGGGAGCAATGCTCGTGTTCTGGATGCAGCCCGGCTTCGCCTTGGTGGAGGCAGGCATGACGCGCTCGAAGAATACGGCGAACATCCTGATGAAGAATTTCTGCGACTTTATGTGTGGAAGTGTGCTGTTCTGGATTATCGGCTTCTCGCTGATGTTTGGTACTGACCATGGATTCTTGGGTTGGGACGGTCTTTTCTTCCGTTCCAATGGCGGTAATGAGAACCTGCCGGTGCCTGCATTCTTTATTTTCCAGACCATGTTCTGCGCCACGGCGGCTACGATTGTGAGCGGTGCCATGGCTGAACGTACCAAGTTCTCGAACTATCTGATCTACTCTGTGCTCATCTCTGCAATTATCTATCCCATTTCAGGTCATTGGGGCTGGGGTGGCGGATGGCTCGCTGAACTTGGATTCCACGACTTTGCCGGCAGTACGCTGGTGCATGCCTGCGGTGGTATGCTGGCTCTGGCAGGTGCCATGGCCTTGGGCCCGCGTATCGGAAAGTATGACCGGGCAAAGCGCAGCCGGGCCATCCCGGGACATAACCTGGCGCTGTGTGCCTTGGGTGTGTTCTGTCTCTGGATGGGATGGTTCGGTTTCAACCCTTGTTCGGAACTGAGTATTACGGGAGAGAGTGCCATCCACACTGCCCATGTGTTTATAACCACTAACATGGCGGCTGCCACGGGAGGTCTCGCTGCATTGGCCTATACGTGGCTTGTGGATGGCAAGCCCTCGCTCTCGATGGTTTGTAACGGTATTCTGGCTGGATTGGTAGGCATTACGGCAGGTTGTGATTGTGTGGATGTTTGGGCTGCTGCCGTCATTGGTCTGGTCACTTCCGCAATAATGTGCTACTCTGTTTCGTTTATTGATAAGAAACTCCGAATTGACGATCCTGTCGGTGCCATCAGTGTGCATGGTGTAGGCGGTATTGTGGGCACAATCCTTACGGGTGTATTCGTGAATCCCGCTCTGAACGGAACGGAAACCACCGTAGGCGTTCAGACTTTGGGAGCTGTGGCCGTATGTGCCTGGGCTTTCGTGATGGGACTGGTTGTTTTCTATGGTATCAAGTACACGCTGGGTCTGCGTTGCGACAAGCGCATCGAAGAGGAAGGTCTTGATGTATATGAGCACGGTGAGGCTTGCTATAACTAATTAAAAATTGAACGATTATGAAAAAGGTAAAAAGATTATGGCTGATGGCAATAGCGGTACTTATGAGTACTGCTGCCACAGCACAGGAGAGTGAGAGTGTGGAAACGACCATTGCGGCCGATGTGGTGAACCAGTATATCTGGCGTGGCGTGGATGCAGGCAACGTGTCCTTGCAGCCAACCCTGGGCGTGGCCTACAAAGGACTGAGTCTGACGGCCTGGGGAAGTGTGGGGCTTTCGGAATCTTCCGATACCAAAGAGTTCGACTTTACCCTCGGTTATACCACGGGCGGACTGAACGTTGGCATCACTGACTATTGGTTTAGCGTAGGACAGGACCCCGATGCCCGCTATTTCAAGTATGATGCCCATGGCACGAATCATGTGTTTGAGGCCTTTGTGGGTTATGACTTCGGTGTGGTGAGCGCACAGTGGTACACCAACTTTGCCGGTAACGACGGTGTGAACAAAGACGGCAAACGGGCCTACAGCTCCTATTTCGAAGTGAATGCTCCCTTCCGTCTGGCCACCTGCGAATGGACGGCCACACTCGGTGCCGTGCCATACGCCACCACCACTTACGGAACCACGGGATTTGCGGTTACCAATATCGGTCTGAAAGCCACGAAGGATATCAAGGTTACCGATACGTTTTCCATTCCCGTCTTTGCCGGAGTGATAGGCAATCCATGCGCACAGAAAGCCTATTTGGTGTTTGGCTTCACGCTGAAGCCCTGACATAATGATGGTATAAACAGGAAATTCGTTTGTAAAAACGGGAACAGCATTTGGCCGTTCCCGTTTTTTTCTTTTACTTTGCACCCAAAAGGATAAAAGACGGAGCGGAAATGAGTAAAAAGGAAGACGGAAACCATGCGGTGCTGACCATTACGGGAAGCGACGGAACTGGCGGTGCGGGCATCCAGGCGGATATCCGTACCATCACTTCGCTGGGTGGCACGCCACTGTCGGCCATCACCACCGTGACCGTTCAGAACACGCTGGGTATTCAGGAGTTCTATGATTTGCCGCCGCAGGTGTTGGAACAGCAGGTGGAAGCAATCATCGACGACGTGCGTCCGGCTGCCGTGAAGATTGGTATGCTGCGCAACCGTGGTCAGTTGGAGGTGGTGCTTCGCATTCTCCGCAAGTATGGTCTGCAGTGGGTGGTCTACGATCCTGTGGAGCTGACCACCCGTGGTGAACGTCTGGTGGGTGAGCAACTGAAACAGGAAATCCGCAAGGAACTGTTGCCTTTGTGCTCAGTCGTTACCAGTCAGTTGCGCGTAGAGAGTCTGGTGGATTGGGAGAAGCATGGCGTTCGCGGTGTATTCTCGGCAGCCATTGCCACTTGTCTGGCCTTGGGTATGACCAAGGAGGAGGCTATCCGGGAGGCTATGGCTTACGTGAACAGGCAGGTGGCCATGGCCGGTCATCTGGAAGGGCGCGGCGCCAAACTCTATAACGACCTGCTATCGCTGATTGCCAACCATTGTCAGGCGCACAGCGACGTGCAGTTCTATGCCGACCAGATGAATGTGAGCAGCCACTATCTGGCACAGGTTACCAGACGCATGGCTGCCGTCTCCCCGAAGCAACTCATCGACGAGTATCTGCTGAAGGAGGTGAAGGTGGCCCTCTTGAGCAAAGATCTGACCATTCAGGAGGTGGCCTACCGATACGGTTTCACTTCGCAGTCGCACTTCACCAAGTTCTTCCGCAAACTGACGGGTGAGACCCCCACGGAATACAAGAAATCAAGTTTATAGTCATAACATCACAAACACAAAATGAAAATGAATCAAGAGAGACAACAGTTGAACCGCCAGTTGGCACAGATGCTCAAGGGCGGTGTGATTATGGATGTGACAACCCCCGAACAGGCCCGTATCGCGGAGGCGGCAGGTGCCTGTGCCGTGATGGCATTGGAGAGAATCCCTGCAGACATCCGCGCCGCTGGTGGCGTTTCGCGTATGAGCGATCCGAAGATGATCCGCGGTATTCAGGAGGCTGTCACCATTCCAGTCATGGCCAAATGCCGTATCGGACACTTTGCCGAGGCACAGATCCTGCAAGCCATCGAGATTGACTATATTGATGAGAGCGAGGTGCTTTCGCCTGCTGATGACGTGTATCATATCGACAAGCGGGCCTTTCAGGTTCCGTTCGTCTGCGGGGCGAAAGACCTGGGTGAAGCCCTGCGCCGCATCAATGAGGGAGCTACGATGATCCGTACGAAGGGTGAACCTGGTACCGGCGATGTGATTCAGGCTGTCCGCCACATGCGGATGATGCAGAGTGAGATGCGCCGTCTGCAGTCGATGAGTGAGGATGAACTGTACGAAGCTGCCAAGCAGTTGCGCGCTCCCTACGAGTTGGTGCGCTATGTGCACGACAATGGCCGTCTGCCTGTGGTGAACTTTGCCGCAGGAGGTATTGCCACGCCAGCCGATGCCGCCTTGATGATGCAACTGGGTGCCGAGGGTGTCTTTGTGGGCAGCGGTATCTTCAAGAGTGGCAATCCCGAGAAGCGTGCCCGTGCCATCGTGCAGGCCACGACCAATTTCAATGACCCGAAGTTGCTGGCGGAACTCTCGGAAGACCTTGGCGAGGCCATGGTGGGCATCAATGAACAGGAAATTGAACTCTTGATGGCAGAACGCGGAAAATGAGAATTGCTGTATTGGCTCTGCAGGGAGCCTTCATCGAACACCGGCAGATGCTGGAACGCCTGGGTGTGGAGAGTTTCGAGGTTCGCAGCCAGCACGACTGGCAACAGCCGAAAGACGGTCTTATTATCCCCGGTGGTGAGAGCACTACGATGATGCGGTTGCTTCATGACCTGCAACTCTATGACCCCATCCGCAAGGCCATTCAGGAAGGACTGCCTACTTTCGGCACCTGCGCCGGACTGATTCTGCTTGACCAACAGCATTTAGGCACAATGGATATCGATGCCCGCCGCAATGCCTATGGCCGGCAGTTGGGCAGTTTCCATACCGAAGCTGCGTTTCGTGGCTTTGACCACCCCTTGCCCATGACCTTTATCCGTGCCCCTTATATTAATAAGGTTGGTGATGGCGTGGAGGTGTTGGCAAAGGTGGATGGCCGGATTGTGGCAGCCCGCCAAGGCCGGCAATTGGTGACGGCCTTTCATCCCGAACTGGATGAGGATTTGTCTGTTCATCGTTTGTTCCTGGATGCGGTATAGAAGAGCAGAAAGATTGTAAAATTTTGATTGCACTTACAGATTGAAAGAAATTTTAGCCATTTTTCTTTCAATCTGTTTTTATTTATCGTGTAAACCATTACAATTGTTTACTTGGTGTTATTTTCTTGATAGATAATTATGTAAATATTGTTCATTTTGATATTAAAACATCTATCTTTGCAGTCAAAAAGTAAGTAAAATCGAGAGTGTTATGACAAAATGTAAAGACAAAAAGATTGAACAGGGACTCTATCAAAGCCAATATGAACACGATGCCTGCGGTGTAGGTATGGTGGTGAACATTCATGGTGGTAAGAGTCACCAGTTGGTGGATGACGCGTTACGTGTATTAGAGAATATGCGCCACCGTGGTGCTGAGATAGGAAAGGACGGTGACGGTGCGGGCATCATGCTGCAGATTCCCCACGAGTTTATTCTGCTTCAGGGTATCCCTGTGCCGGAGAAAGGCAAGTATGGTACAGGTCTGGTGTTTCTGCCGAAAGACGACAAACGTCAACAGGAGATTCTGAGCATTATCATCGAAGAGGTGGAGCGCGAAGGGTTGCAACTGATGCATCTGCGCAAGGTGCCTACAAACCCCGAATGTCTTGGCGAACGCGCTTTGGGCACGGAGCCAGACATCAAGCAGTTGTTTATTACCGAGGGTACAACTACCATGCACGAGGAGGGGCTTCGTACCCTTCCCGTGAAGTTGTATATCATCAGAAAGAAGATTGAAAAACGCGTTCATGACAAGGATTTCTATATCTGTTCATTGAGCAATACGAGCATCGTATATAAGGGAATGCTGTCGTCCATGCAGGTCAGACAGTATTTCTCCGATTTGTCAAATCCTTATTTTACAAGCGGGCTGGCGCTGGTGCACTCTCGATTCAGCACAAACACATTTCCTACTTGGTCACTGGCCCAGCCCTTTCGCTTGTTAGCCCACAACGGTGAGATCAATACCATCCGCGGCAATCGCGGGTGGATGAAAGCCCGGGAGAGTGTGCTCAACAGCGAAGTGCTGGGTGAAGTCAGCGACATTTCACCTATTGTACAGCCTGACATGAGCGATTCGGCATCGCTGGACAATGTGCTGGAGTTCTTTGTGATGTCCGGAATGTCATTACCGCATGCGATGGCTATTCTTGTACCGGAGTCGTTCAATGACAAGAACCCGATATCTGACGACCTGAAGGCCTTCTATGAATACCACTCCATCCTGATGGAACCGTGGGACGGACCTGCAGCCCTGCTGTTCAGCGACGGACGTTTTGCGGGAGGTATGCTTGACCGTAACGGTCTGCGTCCGGCCCGATACACCATCACGAAGAATGATACGATCGTAGTGGCAAGTGAGGTCGGCGTGATGGATTTTGATCCAACCGAAGTGGCTGAGAAGGGACGTCTGCAACCCGGAAAGATCCTGCTCATTGACACGCAGGAAGGCAAAATTTACTATGACGGAGAAATCAAACAGCAGTTAGCGTCGGAGCATCCCTACCACCAGTGGCTTTCCACGAATCGAATCCAGTTGGAGAAGTTGAAGAGTGGCCGTCATGTGGAAAACGGTGTCAGTGAATTACTCCAGAAAGAGCGGCTTTTCGGTTATGGAGAAGAGGATATCAGTTCCACCATCATACCGATGGCCATCAACGGACAGGAACCGACAGCGGCCATGGGTAACGATACACCGTTGGCCGTGCTCTCCACAAGGCCCCAAGTATTCTTCAACTATTTCCGGCAGCAATTCGCTCAGGTGACGAACCCTGCCATCGACTCCATCCGTGAGAATCTGGTGATGTCGCTGACAGAGTATATCGGACGAGTGGGCTCTGGTATCCTGAATCCCGATGAAACGAATTGTAAGATGGTGCGACTGCCGCATCCTATATTGAACAATACGCAGTTGGATATTCTCTGTAACATCCGCTACAAAGGATTCAATACAACGAGGATAGAATTAACGAGCCCCCTCCCTTCCTCTGCTATGGAGGATGGAAGTGCTGAGACTCAAGGCGGTGAGGTGTTGCGAGCTGCTCTTGACCGGATTTGTAAACAGGCAGAGAAAGCCGTGGATGAAGGCTTTAACTATATCATCCTTACAGACAAGATAACGAAGGAGCAGGGGGATGAGTCTTTCTTCCTGATTCCCTCACTACTTGCCGTGTCTGCCGTTCATCACTATCTGATATCTGTCGGAAAACGTGTGCAGACCGCACTTATCGTGGAGAGCGGCGAAATACGTGAGACGATGCACGCAGCGTTATTGCTTGGTTATGGTGCATCCGCACTGTGTCCGTATATGGTTTTTGCCATTCTGGACGACCTTGTGAAACATGGTAAGATTCAGGAAGACTATGCCACCGCTGAGGCCAACTACATCAAGGCCGTCAAAAAAGGTCTTTTCAAAATTATGGCGAAGATGGGTATCTCTACCATCCGTTCGTACCGTGGTGCCAAGATCTTCGAAAGTATCGGATTGAGCGAGTCGCTCCTCCGCAGTTATTTTGGTACGGAAGTGAGCACTATCGGCGGTATTGGTCTGGAAAAGATAGCGCAGGATGCCATTGCCCGTTCATTAAGTTGCTGCAGCACGGAAACGGGAGAGGCTGAGGCTTTCTTGCCGAATCAGGGACAGTTCCATTGGCGAAAGGATGGTATCCGTCATGCCTGGAATCCCGAAACCATTGCCACGTTGCAACTGGCCTGCCGGAAGGGTGACTATCAGAAATTCAAAGAGTTCTCACGACTGGTGGATCAGAAAAAGGAGCCGATATTCATTCGTGACTTCCTCAGCATTTCAGGAACGTCCGGTAAAACCGCCATTCCACTCGACGAGGTGGAACCTGCCAGTGAGATCGTGAAGCATTTCGTTACGGGAGCAATGTCGTTTGGCGCCTTGTCAAAGGAGGCACATGAGACTATCTGTCTGGCAATGAACCGTCTGGGAGCCCGTTCGAATACTGGTGAAGGCGGCGAAGACTCCGAGCGTTTCCGTACAGATGTGGACGGCGTGAGTCTGTCGAGTAAGACAAAACAGGTTGCTTCAGGACGCTTTGGTGTGACAACGGAATATCTGGTGAATGCAGAGGAGCTACAGATCAAGGTGGCCCAGGGAGCAAAACCCGGTGAGGGCGGACAGTTGCCCGGTTTCAAGGTCAACGAGATTATTGCCCGCACGCGTCACTCTATCCCAGGTATTTCATTGATCTCACCACCGCCTCATCATGATATCTACTCCATCGAGGACCTGGCGCAACTCATCTTCGACTTGAAAAATGTGAATCCCACGGCGGCCATCAGTGTGAAACTGGTGGCAGAGAGTGGAGTGGGGACCATTGCTGCCGGTGTGGCAAAGGCCAAGGCAGACCTCATTGTCATCAGCGGTGCTGAGGGCGGCACAGGAGCATCGCCGGCATCATCCATGCGTTTTGCGGGTATTTCTCCGGAAATAGGACTCTCGGAGACGCAGCAGACCTTGGTAAGAAACGGTTTGCGCGCTCAGGTGCGCCTGCAGGTGGACGGACAATTGAAGACCGGACGTGACATTATCCTGATGGCCTTATTAGGGGCTGATGAATTCGGGTTCGGTACCACCGCCCTGATTGTATTGGGTTGTGTGATGATGCGTAAGTGCAACATGAACACCTGTCCGATGGGCGTGGCCACACAGAATCCACGATTGCGTGAGCATTTCCTGGGCAAGGCAGACCATTTGGTCAACTACTTTACGTTCCTGGCCGAAGAGGTGCGCGAATATCTGGCGCAGATGGGCTTCCGCTCGCTGAATGATATCATCGGGCATACAGAGCTGATAGAACAGCAGGATTCGGTACTCGATCTGAATCGTATGCTCTATAAAGAGGATGGAACGTTGTTGCACGAACATGATATGGAACGTGACTTCTCGGACATTCTCGACCAGCAGATTATTGGTGCCGCCCAGTCAGCCATTGAACAACAGGAAGAGGTGAACCTCGACTATGCCATCAAGAATACCGACCGTGCCGTGGGAGCCATGCTCTCGGGTGTCATAGCCAAACGCTATGGTGAGGCAGCACTGCCTGATGATACCATCAACGTGAAGTTCAAGGGCTCGGCAGGACAGTCGTTTGGCGCCTTCCTCGTGGGAGGTGTGAACTTTAAACTCGAAGGCGAGACCAATGACTATTTTGCCAAAGGTCTTTCCGGCGGTCGCATCGCCATCCTGCCCCCCGTTAGGAGCAACTTTGCTGCTGAGGATAACATCATTGCTGGAAATACAGGACTCTATGGAGCCACCAGCGGTGAGCTGTATGTGAACGGTAAGGTGGGTGAACGCTTTGGCGTGCGTAACTCTGGTGCCATCGCCGTTGTCGAGGGTGCTGGCGACCATTGCTGTGAGTATATGACCGGCGGCCGGGTGGTGGTACTCGGCGAAACCGGACGCAACTTCGCGGCAGGTATGTCAGGTGGCGTAGCCTATGTATGGGACCGTTATCATACATTCGACTACTATTGTAATATGGATATGGTGGAGATCAATCTGGTGGAAGAGACCAGTTATCGCAAGGAACTGCATGAACTCATCCGTCAACACTATCTATATACAGGTTCCAAACTCGCCCGTACGATGCTTGATGACTGGCAGCGCTATGTGGAAGACTTTATCCAGGTGGTGCCTATCGAATACAAACGGGTGTTGCATGAGGAGCAGATGCGCAAACTGCAACAGAAGATTGCCGATGTGCAGAGGGATTATTAATTTAGGCAAACAACCAAACAACAATAAAGATGGGAGATTCTAAAGCATTTCTGACTATACACCGTCAAGAGGCAGGCTATCGTCCTCTTCACGACAGAATCCACGACTTTGGAGAAGTGGAACAGACACTGAATTCAAAAGACCGGCGCACGCAGGCTTCTCGCTGTATGGATTGCGGCGTGCCCTTCTGCCACTGGGCTTGTCCGCTAGGCAACAAACCACCGGAATGGAACGATGCCCTCTTTAAAGGAGAGTGGGAGAAGGCCTATCAGTTGCTGGCTGCTACCAACCCTTTCCCGGAGTTTACGGGAAGAGTTTGTCCGGCCCTTTGTGAGAAGGCTTGCGTGTTGAATCTGATGGAGCATGAACCGACAACCAACCGTGAGAATGAGTGCGCCATCATAGAAGGTGCTTTCCGGGAAGGCTATATTACAGTTCATCACCCCGCAAGGAATGGCAAGAAGGTAGCCGTCATTGGTTCTGGTCCTGCCGGTCTTGCTGCCGCTAATAAGTTGAACCTGATGGGGTACAAGGTGACTGTTTATGAAAAGAACGAAAACGCGGGTGGCTTGTTACGCTATGGCATTCCTAATTTCAAACTGAACAAGGCCGTCATAGACCGTCGTATCCGACTTCTTGAAGAGGAAGGTATTGAGTTCCGCTTCGGCGTGGAAATAGTATCTTTTGAATCTATAGGCGATACAGATGCTATCGTAATTGCCACGGGTACACCTACGGCAAGAGACCTTAAAGTCCCAGGCCGTGAGTTGAAAGGTGTACACTTTGCCTTGGAATTGCTCGCGCAGCAGAACAGAGTATTGGCCGGTATGGAGTTCACAAAGGAGGAGCGTATCACGGCAAAAGGCAAGGATGTGCTCGTCATCGGAGGTGGTGACACGGGAAGTGACTGTATAGGAACGGCTCATCGCCAAGGATGTAAGAGTGTGACGCAGATTGAGATTATGCCTAAACCACCTGTAGGTCCTGAAGACCCGAATAACCCGTGGCCTAATTATCCCCGCACGCTGAAGACCACTTCCAGTCATGAGGAAGGCTGTACACGTCGTTGGAACATCAATACGCTGGAGTTTCTTGGAAAGGACGGAAAGTTAACCGGAGTCCGTGTTCAGGAAATAGACTGGATTCCGAATCCCGATGGAGGACGGCCGTTGATGGTGGAAAAGGGGAAACCTGAGGTTATCAAGGCCGAACTGGTGCTGCTCGCGATGGGATTCCTGAAGCCTGAGCATTCTGAATATCCTGAGTATGTGTTTGTCTGTGGAGATTCAAAGAATGGTGCCAGCCTTGTAGTCCGTGCCATGGCCAGTGGCATACAGACTGCCGAAGCCGTGAATCGTTTTTTGAGCAAAAAGGATTAAAAAACCGTAAGATGGCTAAATTTATTTTCGTGACAGGCGGCGTGGTGAGCAGTTTGGGAAAGGGTATCATCTCGGCTTCCATCGGCAAACTCCTGCAGGCCCGTGGCTACAAGATTACGATTCAGAAGTTCGACCCTTACATCAATATCGATCCTGGTACGCTAAATCCCTATGAGCACGGAGAATGCTACGTGACTGCCGATGGCATGGAGACGGATCTTGACCTAGGACACTATGAACGGTTTACGGGTATTGAAACCACGCGTGCCAATTCAATGACTACAGGCCGGATTTATCAGTCGGTCATAGACAAGGAGCGTCGGGGCGACTATTTGGGCAAAACCATTCAGGTGGTTCCACATATCACCGATGAGATTAAGCGACGCATTCAATATTTGGCCGGGGCAGAAGAAGGATATGACTTCATCATTACTGAGATTGGCGGTACCATAGGTGATATCGAGAGCGCACCTTTCCTGGAAGCTATCCGACAGATGAAATGGGAGTTGGGTAGGGATGCCGTCTGTGTGCACCTTACCTATGTGCCTTATCTGAAAGCGGCAGGAGAACTGAAGACTAAACCTACTCAACATAGTGTAAAAGAATTGCAGGCGGCAGGTATTCAGCCCGACATCCTTATCTTGCGAACGGAACTGCATTTGAACGACCATCTCCGTCAGAAAGTGGCCGGTTTTTGTAACGTGGCTTTGGAATGTGTCATTCAGAGTGAGGATCTGCCAAGCATCTATGAGGTTCCTGTCAATATGCAGCGTCAGGGACTCGATGCCGCTATTCTTCGAAAGATGGGAATCCCTGTAGGAGAGACTCCGATGCTGGGTCCTTGGAATCATTTTCTGGAATTGCGCCGGACGGCTACGGAGATGGTTCATATCGGACTTGTTGGGAAATACGACCTGCAGGATGCCTATAAGAGCATCAGCGAGAGTCTGAGCCATGCTGCAACCTACCATCACAGGAAGGTGAAGATTACTTTCATCAATGCTGAGAAACTGGAAGAAGAATATACTGATAAGACAAATAAAAGCAGCTTGTCAGGAATATGGGAAATACTGAAGGCGCAGGATGGACTTGTCATTTGTCCGGGCTTTGGACAGCGTGGCATAGAAGGCAAAATCCTTGCTGCCCAATATGCCCGTGAGCATGATGTCCCCTGTTTCGGCATCTGTCTGGGTATGCAGATGATGGTGATCGAGTTTGCACGCAACGTGCTTGGAAAGAAAGATGCCAACAGTACGGAAATCAATGACCAGACAACAGCGAATGTCATCGACTTGATGGAAGAGCAGAAAAACGTTTCCCAGATGGGTGGAACCATGCGGTTAGGGGCTTATGACTGCGAATTGCAAGCAGACTCTAAAGTAGCTGGTATCTATCAAGAGACGTTAGTACGTGAACGCCACCGTCACCGGTATGAATTCAATAACCGGTATCTTTCCGAATTCAAAGCCAATGGCATGGTGCCTTCAGGCCTGAATCCGGCATCGGATCTGGTGGAAATCGTGGAGATTCCCCAGCTAAAATGGTATATCGGAACACAGTTTCATCCCGAGTATCAGAGTACGGTGCTCCATCCCCATCCTCTATTTATGGACTTTATCAAAACTGCAATTAAATCTTAAGAACTATGTGTGGAATCGTTGGAATATTCAATATAAGCGAACAGTCGGATACACTACGGCAGAAAGCCTTGCGTATGAGTCAGAAAATTCGTCATCGCGGTCCTGACTGGAGTGGTATATATAGTGGTGGCACGGCTATTCTTGCCCATGAACGTCTGTCTATCGTTGATCCCGAATCAGGTAAGCAACCGCTTTTCTCACCTGACGGAAAACAGGTACTGGCTGTAAACGGCGAAATATATAACCACAAAGACATCCGTCGTCAGTACAAAGGCAGGTATGCTTTCCAGACGGGAAGTGACTGTGAGGTAATCCTTGCACTTTACCGTGAGTGGCGGGCTTCGGTCAATGGCAATTCTTCTTCCGTACCCGTCAGTTTTCTGGAGTCACTATCAGGTATCTTTGCCTTTGCCCTTTATGATGAAGCGCGTGATGAATTCCTCATTGCCCGAGACCCTATCGGAGTGATACCTCTTTATATAGGATATGATGCTGATGGGAAGGTGTATGTGGCTTCCGAACTGAAAGCTTTGGAAGGTCAATGCGAACGGTATGAGCCTTTCCTGCCGGGATGCTATTACTGGAGCCGCGAGCCAGGCATCAGGCGCTATTATGTGCGTGACTGGATGAACTATGGAAACGTGAAGGATAATGATGCTTCCGTGGAAGATATACAAAAGGCTTTGGAAGATGCTGTCAGACGGCAGTTGATGAGTGATGTACCTTATGGCGTACTCCTTTCCGGAGGTCTTGATTCTTCGGTTATTTCTGCTATCGCCCAAAAATATGCGCCTCATCGTATTGAGGACGATTCACAGAGTCCGGCTTATTGGCCACGGCTTCACAGTTTTGCCGTAGGATTGAAAGGCGCCCCTGACTTAGAGAAGGCGCGAATGGTGGCAGATTATATCGGAACGGTTCACCACGAAATCAATTACACCATTCAGGAAGGGCTTGATGCCATCCGCGACGTTATCTATTATATTGAGACTTACGACGTGACCACCGTCAGGGCATCAACACCGATGTATCTTCTGGCACGGGTTATTAAGTCGATGGGTATCAAAATGGTGTTGTCGGGCGAAGGAGCAGATGAAATCTTTGGCGGTTATCTTTATTTCCACAAGGCACCGAATGCAGAAGAGTTCCATGAAGAAACCGTGCGGAAACTGAGCAAACTCTATATGTATGACTGTTTGCGGGCAAACAAGAGTCTGAGTGCCTGGGGTGTGGAAGGACGTGTGCCTTTCTTAGATAAAGAGTTTCTTGATGTGGCCATGCGAACAAATCCTTCAGCAAAGATGTGCCCGGGAAAGGAAATTGAGAAGAAAATTGTCCGTGAGGCATTTTCCGGAATGTTGCCGGAAGCCGTGGCTTGGCGGCAGAAGGAGCAGTTCTCTGATGGAGTGGGCTATTCCTGGATTGACACTTTGAAGAAGATTACGTCAGCACAGGTGACCGACGAGCAGATGGCCCATGCTGCCGAGCGTTTCCCAGTGAACACCCCTCTTTGTAAGGAGGAATACTATTATCGCAGTATCTTCGCAGAGCATTTCCCCTCGGAGAGCGCCGCCCGTTCGGTGCCGCAGGAGGCAAGCGTGGCCTGCAGCACAGCCATCGCCCGTGAATGGGATGAGGCTTTCAAGAAAATGAATGAGCCCAGCGGCCGCGCCGTGTCAGGTGTGCATGAGCAGGCATACGCCTGATCTTTCACTTAACATCTTGTCTGTATTTGTTGATGATCTTCCCATTGATGGGAGGACCGACTACAAACTAATTTACTTTGTTCTTCAATCTCCCATTGGAAGCATTTCTTCCAAAGTCTGGAGGCAGAACAAAGTAAACTACTTTGTAGTCAGTGTATTGGACGGGCGTAAAATACGCAGTTAAGATTTGTGTATTTGAAAAGTATGTGCTATCTTTGCAATTGAAAACAAAAGCGGTATGAAAAGAATCATGACAGTGGCGACCCTGATGCTTGTGAGCATCCTCGCTATGGCACAAATGCAGACCCCGGTCCATTTCTCGGTGAGCCAGAAGCAGGTATCACCCTCAGAGGTAGATGTAATTTTCACAGGCAAGATAGACAAGGGCTGGCACGTGTATTCCACAGGACTGCCTGACGACGGGCCTATCTCTGCTACGCTGACAAGTGAAACCTCGGAAGGTGTCAAGGCTGAAGGTAAACTGAAGGCTCAAGGTAAGGAAATCAGCCAATTCGATAATCTTTTCGGGATGAAGTTGCGCTTTTTTGAGAATAACGTGACTTTCGTGCAGCGCTATAAACTGACTGCCGAGAAGTATCATATCAAGGGCTTCCTGGAGTATGGAGCCTGCAATGACCAGAGCTGTCTGCCTCCTACGCAGGTGGAGTTCGACTATACAGGCACAGGAAAACCAGAACAGGCTGCCGCAAAGGAAAAAAAAAGTAAAGACGAAAAGGTAAACGTTAACGACAACCTTAACGCTAACGCTAACCTTAACCTTAACGCTCATGTTGACGATAAGGCAAAAGAAGATTCCCTTAACCTTAACGATAACCTTAATCCTGAATCTTTAAGCTTGAAGCTGGCCGTGGATTCCACGGCTCTGTGGACGCCTGTGATTGACGAACTTCAGGAGTTCAATGGCAATACGGACCAGAACCGTTCTCTTTTCTATATTTTCCTGATGGGATTCTTGGGAGGATTGGTGGCATTGTTCACTCCTTGTGTATGGCCCATCATTCCGATGACGGTGAGTTTCTTCCTGAAGCGTTCCAAGGATGACAAGCGGAAAGGTATCCGCGATGCCATCACTTACGGTATTTCCATAATAGTCATCTATCTGGCACTCGGCTTGCTGATTACGGCACTTTTCGGTGCTTCCTCGCTCAACGCTTTGGCTACCAATGCGGTATTCAATATCTTCTTCTTCCTGTTGCTGGTGGTCTTTGCGCTCAGTTTCTTCGGGTGGTTTGAAATCCGCTTGCCGTCGAAATGGAGCAATGCCGTGGATTCAAAGGCTGGCAACACCAGTGGCCTGCTCTCCATTTTCCTGATGGCTTTCACGCTGACATTGGTGAGTTTCTCCTGCACGGGTCCTATTATCGGTTTCCTGTTGGTGGAAGTCAGTACACAGGGGAGCATTCTTGGTCCGGCTCTCGGTATGTTTGGCTTTGCCTTGGCGCTGGCTTTACCTTTCACACTCTTTGCCTTATTCCCCACCTGGCTGAAGCAGGCTCCAAAATCCGGTTCCTGGATGAATACTATCAAGGTGGTGTTGGGCTTTATTGAACTGGCTTTTGCCTTGAAGTTTTTCTCCGTGGCCGACCTTGCCTATGGCTGGCGTTTGCTCGACCGTGAAGTATTCTTGTCTCTTTGGATTGTTATCTTTGGTTTAATGGGCGCCTATCTTCTGGGGTGGCTTCGATTCCAGAGCGATGAGCCGTTGCCTGTGGCTATGTCGGAGACAGGTGAGCCTTGCGGTGAAAAGGCCAAGCCCGTGGTTTGCATTATGCTTGGTATGTGCTCATTGGCTTTTGCTCTCTATATGGTTCCTGGTCTTTGGGGCGCTCCATGTAAGGCTGTAAGTGCCTTCGCTCCTCCGATGTCGACACAGGATTTTAACCTTTATAAGGCTAGCGAAGTACGTGCCCAATATACCGATTATGAACAGGGTATGGCTGCCGCTAAGGCGCAAGGCAAGCCCGTACTGATTGATTTCACAGGCTTCGGGTGCGTGAATTGCCGTAAGATGGAGGCTGCCGTATGGACTGATCCTATAGTGGCTGAAAAACTGACCAAGGATTACGTACTCATTTCGCTCTTTGTGGATGACAAGACACCGTTGCCCGAACAGATTAAGATTACCGAGAACGGTCAGGAGCGTACCTTGCGTACAGTAGGCGACAAGTGGAGCTACCTGCAGCGTTCCAAGTTCGGTGCCAATGCCCAGCCTTTCTACGTGGCGCTAGACAATGAAGGCCATGTCTTGGGCAAGAGCTACAGTTATGATGAGGACATTTCCAAATACATGGATTTCCTGAATCAAGGTATTGAGAACTATAAAAACAAATAGAATGCAAGCAATCATATTGGCTGCCGGTATGGGACGCCGGCTGGGAGAATATACAAAGAACAACACGAAGTGCATGGTGCCGGTGAACGGTATCAGGCTGATAGACCGGTTGTTGAAACAGTTGTCAGGAACAGACCTGAAGCGGGTTATCATCGTGGTAGGCTATAAGGGCAAGGAACTGACGGACTATATCGGCAACCGTTACGAAGGTCGGCTCAAGATAGAATACGCAGAGAATCCTGTTTATGACAAGACGAACAACATCTACTCGCTGGCACTTGTGAAAGAACAGTTGCAGGAAGATGACACGTTGCTGATCGAGAGTGACCTGATTTTCTCGGACCGTCTTATCCCGATGATAGTGGAAAGTCCTGATCCCAATGTGGCCTTGGTGGCTCAATATGAGTCATGGATGGACGGAACGATGGTGGAGATAGACCAAGACCGTAATATCGTAAACTTCGTACCGAAACAGGCCTTTAACTATGCCAATGTCGGTCGTTATTACAAGACGGTAAACATCTATAAGTTCAGCAAAGATTTTCTTCAGCACCAGTATGTTCCTTTCCTCAATGCCTATACCAAAGCCGTAGGCAATAATGAGTATTATGAAAACGTGCTGCGCATCATCTCCATGCTGAACAGTCACAATATGAAGGCGCTGTCTGTGGGCAACGAGAAGTGGTATGAGATTGACGACAAGCAGGACCTTGACATTGCCGAAGCGCTGTTTGCTAATGACCAAGATGTGATTCGCAAATACTATGGCCGCTATGGCGGATTCTGGCGTTTCCCGCAGATGCTCGACTATTGCTATCTGGTGAACCCCTATTTCCCCAGTCGCAGGATGAAGGACGAACTGCGTGCCAACTTCGACACCCTTCTCACGGAATATCCATCGGGCATGAAGGTGAACACGCTGATTGCCAGTAAGTGCTGGGATGTCAGCGAAGACTACATCGTTCCTGGCAACGGAGCCGCGGAACTCATCAAGGTGCTGATGGAGGGCACACAAGGTAAGACAGGCTTCATCCGTCCCACCTTCGAAGAATATCCAAACCGTTTCAATCAAAATGGCCAGGTGACTTTTGTTCCGCAAAACGAAGACTACCGCTATACGGCCGACGACCTGATGAACTTCTTTGCTGACAAGGACATCAAAACGTTGATGCTTATCAACCCAGACAATCCTTCCGGCAATTTCATTTCTAAAGCTGATGTGCTGCGACTGTCCCAATGGTGCGAAGAACGAGGTATCCGACTGATTGTCGACGAATCTTTTGTTGACTTCAGCATTGACTACTCTACCAATTCTCTGCTTTGCGACGAAATACTGGAAGCCTATCCCCACATGGCGGTGATGAAGAGTATCTCCAAGAGTTATGGTGTTCCTGGTTTACGCTTAGGCATTCTATGTTCAGCCAATAAGGAACTCATAGCCCGTATTAAAAAAGAGGTGAGCATCTGGAACCTCAACTCGTTTGCCGAGTTCTTTATGCAAATCTACAACAAGTACGAGAAGGACTATCAGACGGCTTGTGCCAAGTTTGTGGCTGAGCGTGCTGATTTTGAACAACAGTTGCGCGCCATACCTTACCTGCGTGTCATGCCCTCGCAGGCCAACTACTTCCTCTGCGAGGTGTTAGCCCCCTATACGGCTAAGGAAATAGTGGTTTACATGCTTCGTCATCACAACATCCTGACGCGCGACTGCAGCCTAAAGCCTGGTCTCGACCTTGAGAAGCAATATATGCGTATTGCCGTGCGTAACCATGAGGACAACGCACGACTCATTGAAGGACTCAATACATTAATCAAATAAGTAAAGACTATGGTATCCGTTATCCAACAGGAACAAATCGACAAACTGCACATTAATCCCAAGGAATGCATAGAATGGGTCAAGGAAGGTTTTCTCATGAAAGATGAAGCCCAGATGCCTGCGAAACTCAGTGTGCATCCGCAAGGTGAGGACTTTATGACTTCAATGCCGTGCCTTCTTCCTTTGCTGAACGGAAAGAAATACTTTGGGCTTAAGCTGGTGAGCCGTATTGAAGGGCAGATACCTACGTTGAAAAGTGATATTACACTTTATGATGCTGAGTCGGGACGGCTTTTGGCCGTTATGGATGGCGATTGGATTACCGCTATGCGCACAGGCGCTGTAGCGGCCTTGGCTGCAAGGACATTTCAGCGTGAAGGTGTTGCCACTTACTCTATGATAGGTTTGGGCAATATTGCCCGTGCTGTGGCACTCTGTTTGATTGCAGACAATAATAACCCCATTACTATTCGTCTCATGCGTTATAAAGATCAGGCTGAGCAATTTGCAGAACGATTTAAGGCATACGATCATGTGACGTTTGAAATTGTTGAGGATAAAACTGCGTTCGTTTCTGAGGCAGATGTTCTGATATCTTGCGTCACAGTTGCGACAGAATTACTGTTTCCTGATGATTTCTTATTTAAGAAAGGTGTAACCGTTATTCCCGTCCACGTACGAGGTTTCCAGAATTGTGATTTGTTTTTCGATAAAGTATTTGGCGACGATACTGGACAGATTCAGAAGTTCAAGTACTTCAACCAATTCCATGAATACGATGAAATACATCACGTATTGCAAGGTAAGAATCCTGGCCGTACCAACAACGAAGAGCGAATCCTCAGCTATAACTATGGTATCGCTCTTCACGATATAGTCTTTGCTTCCAAGATATACGAGAGGGCGCAAGCAAATGTTGCTGGATTCGAATTTAAGAAGCAAGTCAAAAAAATCTGGGTTTAATCCAACCAATATGCTTCAAACTTATGTGTTACTCGCTGATCTTCGGGTGGTAGTTGCATGTAGTCACCATAGGTACGGGTGAGATAGTCATCATAACCGACCATGGTCTTGTACTGTTTACCCTCGAAGAGAATATCTACACTTCCGGTGATGTCTGCAGCAGGGAAACAACCCTTGATGCTTGGACCTGCCTCGGTCATGTTGCATACGGTGGCAGTTGGCTCCTTTCTGACGATGAGTTTGCGAATCATCTTGTTGATGGTGGAAAGACTGATGGGCAGCGAGCGGTAGCAGAGGTAGGCCAGGCGGGAATACAGAGGATTTTGCATGGAAATCTTGCAACGCCGTATTTTGTAGAGCAGTCGTTTGCGCTTGAAGATTCTTTCCCTTTCCTTCAAGTCGTCGGTCACGTAGTCGATAGGGAAGATGTCCATGTAAACACCGATTTCAAAGCCCTTTGTTTCATCTTCAATCATCAGGGTGCGAGTGTCGATGACTTTCGCAAAGGTGTAGTAATAGTTAGACTCGCTGTCAGGATTAATAGCCTTGAAAATGCCATTAGGATCCTGATATTCTTGCAGGAACCGCTCGTAGTCGGCTCGGGGCATATAGATGTCGATATCATCGTCCCAGGGAATGTAGCCCTTATGGCGGACGGCTCCAATGAGGGTTCCGCTGGAGAGGAAATAGCGCAGATGCTGCTGTTCACAGAACTGATGTACATTGTCGAGAATAGCCATCTGGATATTCCTTAATTCCTGAATGTCTTTTATTGGGCGCATGGGAGTTTCTTTATTTTTTGCAAAAGTACGACAATTATTTGGCATTTCAAACGATTTTCCTTACTTTTGCAAAGTTATGGCAGAACAAACGCTGAAAGAGAAAACCGCCCGCGGACTTTTCTGGGGTATGCTGAACAACGGCACCATGCAAGTGCTGAATCTTGTCATCGGCATTTTTCTCGGCCGTCTGCTTACTCCTGCGGATTACGGTATCGTGGGCGTATTGGCTATTTTCACTGCTATTGCCGGCGACCTGCAAAGTGCAGGGTTCACGCAGGCACTCATTAATATCAAGAGGCCTACCGACAGGGATTATAATTCCGTGTTTTGGTTTAATGTGCTGATGAGTGTGACGATGTATGTCATCTTGTTTCTCGCAGCCCCGCTTATTGCTTGGTATTTCCATCAGCCGGTATTGACGGATGTATCACGTTTTCTCTTCCTTGCTTTTCTCATTTCCTCTTTAGGCATCGTTCATAATGCTTATTTGTCCAAGAACTTGATGGTGAAGGAGCAGGCTGTGGCTGGTGTGACGGGTCTGATAGTTTCCGGTTCAGTGGCTATCCTTCTGGCTTGGAAAGGCTATGCATACTGGGCATTAGCCTGGCAGCAGGTGATATTCATTTCGGTGGTTAATCTTGTCCGCTTGCATTATTCCAAGTGGCGTCCGTCGCTGAAGATTGACTTCGGTCCTGTGCGCCAGATGTTTCCCTTTGCTGTGAAAATGCTGGGTACGAAAATCCTGACCACTGTTTCACAGAATATCCTGACCTTTATCTTCGGTCGTATGCTCCCCATTCATGCCGTCGGTAACTTCTCACAAGCAAACAAGTGGAATACGATGGGCCATTCATTGGTGACGGGGACCATCGGACAGGTGGCACAGCCTGTGATGGCAGAAATCAATGATGACTCTGACCGCGAGGTGAGGGTGTTTCGCAAGATGTTGCGCTTCACGGCCTTTCTCTCTTTTTCTGCCATGTTAGGACTGGCGTTGGTGGCCCGTGAATTTATCCTAATTACTGTAGGCCCCAAATGGCTTGGGTGTGTACCTTTGTTGCAGATTCTTTGTGTAGGAGGTGCTTTCCTTCCCCTCTATGCTGTTTATCAGAACATGGTAATCAGCAAGGGAAGGTCTGACATCTATCTGTGGTGCAATGCCGTGCAGATTGTCTTGCAGATAGCGTTGGTCTTGATTTTTGCACCCAAAGGCATCACTGTGATGGTGGCTGCCTACACCATATTGAATATTATTTACCTGTTGGTGTGGCATTGGCAGGCACAGAAGGCACTCCGTATTCCTTTGCTGGATGCGGTCAAGGATACTGCACCATTCTGTGTGGTTGCCTTAGCCGTCATGGCTGCAACTTGGTTCCTCACGAGTTGGACGTACAATATTTGGTTGTTGTTTCTGTTGCGTGTGGTGATAGCCTCCGTGCTTTATTTCCTGATGATGAAGCTTTTGGGTGCCGAGATACTCAATGAATGTCTGATGTTTTTGAAGAAGAGGAGAGGAGGATGAGAACATATTCTATCATAGTTGTTACCCGTAATAATGCGGAAGGACTTGTCAGAACGCTGCAAAGCATTCGTCAACTGAACTATGGCCAGAAAGAGACCATCGTCATTGATGGGGCCAGTAACGACAACACGATGGATGTGCTAGCAGCAAACAAGGATTTGGTCACCCGTTTCGTGTCGGAGAAAGATACGGGGATTTATAATGCCATGAATAAGGGGATAGGGTATGTCACTGGCGACTATGTCGTTTTTATGAATGCCGGAGATTGTTTTGCAGACAGCAACGTGCTTTCGATGGTGAATGATTCGGATGGGGATATCATTCTAGGCGGAGAAAGTTACGGAGGAAAGGTCAGAATGGTCAAGCCGCAGATGTCACTCTACGACATTCTTTCCATAGGCATCAATCATCAGGCCGTTTATTACCGCAGGGAAGTATTGCAACGGTATGGTTTTGATGAGTCTTATAGGCTGATAGCCGACCTGAAATCAGTTGTTGAGCCGCTGGTAAAAGAGAAGATAACGGTAACATGCGTTCCTGAGATTCTTGCCGTATGCGAAGGTGGAGGACTCAGCCAGCAGCGTTGGAAGGACATTCGCAAAGAGAACCGTCGTATTATTGAAGAGGTGGTGGAGCCTTATTATAAAACCGATTATCTTCGTTTCTCGCGTATTAATCCTGAAATACTGGATGACTTTGCCGTCCTGTCGGCTTTCCGTAGTGTCTATCCGCTTATTAGAATGATTTCCAAAATGCTACGGTTCTTAAACAAAAAATTCAAGCATATTCCTTTGGATTAAGCGAATCCCAGTTTGAAGCAATAGAGCCTCTTCATCACACGGTAGCAGGCCCTAACCAATTGCCAGGAACCTCCCTTCCGTAACCAATAATGGCAGCATCTGAACAATAATCCGGATGGCTGATAAGGGCAGTAGGTCTGCATCTCTTCGTAAGGTATGCCAGCCTCTCCGCCGCTGCTGAAGGCCAACAGCAGGCCAATCTGTAGCGATGTGCGGTATTCTCTCTGAGTGTCATGTCGGGAAAAGTATTCAGCCACTGCTGCATTTGCTTTCAGGGCCGAAATGACATGGTGGCGTGAAATGGCATTCGAAAAGGTACCCGTTCTGTCAATACGGTAATAGTATATGACGTCTTTGATGGTAGTCCATCGGGCTTTCAGGAGCATGCGTGGCACCATTCTGTAGTCCTCAGCCATATTGACACCCGACTGGAAAAACAGTTGATGGTCAATGAGAAAGTTCCTGCTGATGAGTCTCGCCCATATCTGGTTGGTAACCACATGCTGTAACAGCAGTTTCTTCAGATAGACGGGCTGGGAGTCCTGGGAAGGAAGAACCTGCTCTTCCACACCTCCGTCGGTATAGTATGAATAGGCTCCGTCAGTAATGTCGGCACCTGTTTCCTGGGCTTTGGACACCAGCAATTCGATCATCCGCTCCGATACAAAGTCATCGCTATCAACAAATGTAACATATTTTCCCGTGGCTTTTTCAAACGATACCTTCCGGGCATTGCCCAAGCCTCCGTTTTCCTCTAATCGGATGATGGTGGTCTGTTCTTTCCGATGTGGATAACGCTCCAGTACGTTCTCCAGGATTTCTATGCTATTATCTGGTGAACAATCGTCCACGAAGATATATTCCAAGTTTTCGTAAGTCTGTTCGAAAAGACTGACGGCACAACGCTCAATATATTTCTCCACGCCATAGACGGGTACAAGGACGGAAACTTTCATAGCATTAACAGAAGAATTTGAATAACCAGTAGCCATTGTATGTGAAGAGGTAAACGGTGAGCAGCAGGATCAGCGTGCGCAGTCCCCAAAGGAATTTGCCACTTGTTGCCCTGAAAAAGTAGGCCGTGGCAATGGGAATGATGAAAGCCCAATGGGCCGTCATGATGTAAGGTTCAATGATGGCAAAACCGAGGATGAGATGGATGGTAGCATCGAAAGCGAGCCAGGAAAGGCAGAGCCAGAGAAAACGTTCCTTGCGTCCCATCCAGATTCCTCCCAGGAAAAGTAGTACGACAAGTGCTTCTACGGCATAGTTCCACCAATGGCTGTAGGAAACGAACATCGGCCGGTTGCGGCCTACGTCCTTCAGTAGATATTGGTCATGTAGTTGGATGCTTTCTCCGAAAACATTCTCTATGAGGGTGCGTCCTACGGGTATGTCCTCGTAGGTGCAGTCCATATATTTCCCCTCGTTCATCTTCACGTTGTTGTGACGCTTTTGCTGTTTTTGACGTGCTGCAAAGGTGGAGTCTTTCTTCATCTTTTGCTCTACGATATGCTGCCGTTTCTGCATCTCTTCGGCCACGACACCCTGCTCTTGGAAGAGATAGCAACCTAAGAGAATGGCCGTAGGGAAAGCGAATGTGAAAAGCAGATTGCGCCAGTGCCATGCCTTGCACCCGTTGACGAACCAGTCAGCTAGGAATATCTTCACACCGTTGGTGAGCGTCACACCGGATGCGATGAAATAATAAAGAGCCACTTTCCATCCTTTCATGAGCCGTCCTTTCTGAAGGTCTCGTCCTGCCACATACAACGTAAGTGTGAGGATAAACATGGAAATGGCAAAATGGTCAGGCACGATGGATGTCAGCGTGATATAGGCAAATGAATAGAGGAATATGGAGAGCAGGGTGGCATCCGTGCGCCGTAGTTCAATCACTTCACGGAGAATACGGCGTACAAACAGGAAACTGTAGAACATCAGCAGAATCAGGAAGAATGCCACGATGAAAATGGCGCAGTTGTGTCCTGTGATGCCCATCAGCCATTCATTGAGTTGTGATAGAGGCCATAGCATCAGCGACAGTAGGGGGTGGCGGTAGGGTACGAACAGCGGGCGCCAATGTGACAAAATGATATAACTGTAACAATCGAAACCCGAAACAATGTAATGGTTCCAGAAAAGGCTCCAATAGCCCAGTTTCCCACAACGGGTGAACAGTTCAAAATGATTACCGGCAACGGCCAGCACGTTGAGTGCCACTAAGAAAACAAGGACAATGGCAGCAACAACCCTTTCCTCACGTTTTATTCTAAACACTCCCAACATCGGCTACCACAATAAAAATTGTACATAAAGCGCAAGATTCCAGATCAGCAGGAACAGGACGAGACATACTCCCAGACACCTCACAATACGGAGGGGAGCACTATGTTCTTGCTCTTCTAGCTTTTTAAATAGATAGCCAATCGCAATGGGGATGACGAACACCCAATGGGCTGCCATGATATACACCTCATTAATGCCAAAGCCTAGACCGATATGTAAAGCCATATCAAAGAGGAATCCTGCCAGGGCCATCCATAGGAAACGCTCGCGGCGACCCTCCCAGATGCCCCATAGGAAGAGCCCTACCAGTAAGGCTTCCACGATGTAATTGAGCCAATAGTTGTATCGGATGATTACAGGACGGCTTCGGAGTGTGTCGCCCAACAAGTGGTCTTCGTGTATCTGTATCGATTCGCCGAAAAGATTCTCCACCATCGAGTCCCAGCGTGGCGTGGAGATGTCGGTCCAGCGCGAGAATTCTCCCTTGGCAATAGGCTTGCCGGTATGTTGGTTCCAAGGCTTCTTGTGGTCAGCGCGGTATTTTGCCCACATCCTTTTCTTCATCTCAGCCTTGAATGCTTTCTCCAGCGTGGCCGAGTCCTTGATGCCCACGGTATCCTTGAATGCCTTATAGGCAGCAGCCTTCTGCTGTTTGTCTTTCTTCTCCTTGATTTCTTTTCGGGCCATCTCTTTCGGCCATACGAAAGTCTTGTACTCCCAACGGGCAAAGCCCCACATGGCCAGTGCCGGAACGATAACGGCCAGCAGCAGGTATTTGGGGCGGAAGAACCGTTTGCCGTTCACGAAGAAGGCATCGAGGAATATCTTGATGCCATTGTTGAGCGAGATACCGGCTGTAAAGAAGAACAGCAGTATGGTCTGGAGGATGTTCAGCGTGCGCCCTTTCTGCATACATTTGCCCGAGAGGTAGAGGGCACAGATCAGCAACATCATGGAGGGCCCGAAATGGTCAGGTACGGAGAGGCTTATCATCACATAGCCGAACGAGAACAGCAAGGCTGAGAGCAACGTGCTGTCCGTGCGGTTCAACTCGATGATTTCCCGCAGGATGCGGTAGAGGAATACAAAACTGTAAACGGTGCAGAAGATGAGAAGGACGGCACAGATTAATTGCACGCAGTTCACACCGAAAAGAGCCGTCAGCCCTTGGTTGAGCAGATAGAAAGGCCATACGAAGAAAGCCAGCAGCGGATGGCGATAGACATTATAGCCCGTCTGCCAATCCGTGATGATGGCATAGGTGATGGGATCGAAGCCTGATACCTGGAAATGCCTGATGAAGAGTTGCCAGTGGTCATGGCTCACAGGCATGAACTTATCTGCATAGGTCCATACCACGAGTCCGTTTAGCAGCACCGAGAACAGCAATGCCACCAATGCAGCCCAACGTTCCTCTGCCTTTATCTTGAATATCCGGAAATATCGCATCAACTTTTATCTTGAATCTTGAAACTCTAAAACTCCCTATAGTGCCCTTCATCGGCAAAGTCGAGTAGCGCGTGGTCACCACGACTGTTACCATATGCTACGAGTTTGTATTCTTTCCTGTCGGGATATTGCTCCAGCAGCCTACGCACCTTTTCTTCCCCATAGCAGTTCTTGGTCAGGAAACGCCCAGTCAGTTTTCCGTCAACCACCTGTATCTTTGTGCCGATGATGTTGATATGATTTGAAACCTGAAACCTAAAGAAAGGCTCCACCCAATTTTCAATCGAGGCCGAGATGATGACCACCTGGTCACCATCCATCACCGCCTTGTTCACGGCAACCATTCCCTTCTTACGGAGCAACGAAGCCTTTTCCTTGGCAAACTTCTCGCAGTATTCATTGAATTTCTCCAAGGTCATTCCTCCGAAGAAATATTGGAAAATGATGCGCTTCGTCTTCCAGTTGGGCATGATGCCCAGCTTCATCATAATCAGCAGATGAAGATGCTTCAGGAACCCGATGAGGAATTCCTTGTTGCCTTTCACATAGCGGATAAACTCTAACAGCGTGTCGCGCCTGGTGAGCGTTCCGTCAAAATCGAAAGCATGTATGGTCATAGGAAATAAATGATTAATAAGAACGTGAGTGCCCAAAGCACCACTACCACCTGCGTGAACCTGTCTTGCAGCATCATCTTCGTCGGGTCACCGCTCTTCTTGTCCACCACCGTAATCTGGATATAGCGTAGCAGTCCAAGCAGCACGTAAGCCGTTGTCAGGTACAGATAATCCGTATGCACACGGGCTACCACTTCGGGCGATATAGTGTACATGATATAGCACACCAGCGTCACCGAGGCCGTGATCGTGATGGCCTGGTTGATGAATGTCAGGTTGTAACGGATGGTATTCTTCCGAGGTGCCTCTCCCGTAGCCTCCATTCGGATGACGTCGTCGCGCCGTTTGGCAAATGAGAGGAACAGCGTCAGCAGGAAAGTCATCATCACAATCCATTTACTGAGCACAATCCCCGTGGCAAATCCGCCGGCCAACAGTCTGAGCACGAAGCCGAAGGCTATCACGCAGACGTCCACGATGGCATATTGTTTCAGTTTGGCGCAATAGGCCAGATTCAGCAGAAAATAAAAGAGTATGACTCCTAATACGGAAAGAAATGAATCTTGAAACCTGAAACCTGAAACCTGAAACTGGAAACCTAAAGCCAGTGTCAGTAGCGAAAGCATCACCATCAGCGCCATCAGCCCGTAGGCAGCCTTCATAGTAACAGCTCCCGAGGCGATGGGTCTTTTGCATTTCACGGGATGACGGCGGTCAGCTTCTACATCAATAATGTCGTTGAAGCAATACACCGCCGAGGCGATGAAACAGAAGGCAAGGAAAGCCACCAATGAGGCAAAGACCGTTGCCCCATCTGTCAATGCCCCTCCGAAAAACATCGGCACCAGGACAAATACATTCTTCAGCCATTGTTTCGGCCGTATCAGCCGCAGGATATCCTTCATGGATGCAAAGATAGCATAAAAAAATGACATGGTGAAGAGATTAGCCACTAATTTTTAAGTTTCAGTTGCTTCAAAAACTATTCGCCTCTCTGCTTACCACCCTGAAACGCAGCATTTTACGATGAAGGGTTACTTTTTCAGCGGCTTGATGAGCAGGGAGACCAGTTTGCTGAGCAGCCAGGCTAAGGGGATGCTGATGACGAGCATCAGCAGGAAAGTGGGCCAGTAACCTAAGTGGTAGGGCTTGATGTATTTCAGCACAAACTGAATGTGGATGAGATAGATTTCCAAAGAGATGCCTCCCACGAAGGTGAAGCTACGGAGTATCCATTTCGGGGCATGGTCGAAAAACTTGCACATCAGGAACATACCGCTAACGGCCAGTGGGATATAGACCATGCGTTCGGTGGCTGGGGGAAAGGCTCCATGGCGATGGCCTTCCACATAGACACAGTACCAGAGGCAGAGGATGAAAATAAGTGAAGAGAGAAGAGTGAAAGGCAACGGGTAGGCGAGTTCTGCTCGGGAATGGAGTGAAGAATCCTTCCCCCTTGAGGCGGAATTGAGGGTGGCTTTCACCAACTCTCCCGCATTGATGCCTAAGAGGAATACGGGGATGCGGCTCCAGAAGATTTCCACATGACCGACGGCTTTCCAGAGCGGGGGCCAGTCGCGTACCAAGAAATACCATACAATCATTAATATGGGTAGCCACCGCCAAATGCGATTGCGCTGGATGAGGTGCATGTAGAAGGGGGCGATGAGATAAAGGGCCATAATGGCGGGAACGAACCAGAAGGTCAGGTCGTCGATGCGCCAGAAACTCCAACCCACCAGAATATTGGCAATCAGGTGGAAGGTGTTGGGGCTGTAACCACCACCACTGGGCCAGTATTGCGGGATATAGTAGAGGCAGGCAATAATGAGCCATGCGGGATAGAGGCGCAGGAAGCGGCGGTAGTAGAAATTGAGAAAATGGGATAATGAGAAATTGAGAGATTCTTCATTCTTCGTCCATGAAAACCATAGGCCGATACCACTGAGGAAAAGAAACATATCCACTCCGTTGTTGCCACAACGCATCAGTCCATAGTACAGGTCTTTGCTAGGCAATGGAGCATGGAAGAGCATTACGATAATCATCGCAAAGCCCATCAACGGTGCGCGGAATCTGCTGAGATTGTTCCAGTTCATAGGAAAGAGAGAGTCCCACCCAGGTCCTTCCTGTTTAGGGAGGGAGTTGGGGAGGTTATGGTTTAGGGATGTAACGTAGAATCCATTTAAGTAGCATGGCCAGGGCCACAGACGAGAGAAGATAGATGAAGATACCGCCATAGATGTCGATGCGACGGTAATGGCTGATGATGAGTTCGCGTGCTATTGGGTGCATTACAAACAACATGGCCGAGATGCTGCCGAGCCAATTTAGAGGAGAGAGAAGAGAGGAAAGGGGAGAGAGGACCCCCTTACAGGCTGAGAGGAGTTTTACGGAGGCAATGGCTCCTATTGCTATAAAAGCGGGAACGATGAGCCATGTCCAGAAATACATGCCTCCGAAGAGCACGAAAAGGGCGGATATTAACCCCCACCAAACCTCCCCGAGGGGAGGCTTTTTATTACCCTCCCCCTCGGGGGAGTTGGAGAGGGGTTCTCTCCTTGCCATCCACAAGCCCATGCAGAAGGGGAATAGCCCACCGATGAAATTGTAGCGGATGTAGTTGAGCCAGTCTTGCTGGTTACCGAAACAAGCCTCCAACAGGATGGAACCTACGGCGAATGCTATTAGCAGACGGTTTTGGCGCCAACGATGAAACACTAATATATATAATGTGTATAGTTGCAGCATCAGCCCGAAATACCAGTAAGGTCCGGGCTTGATGATATGGTCAGGATCGAAATAGAAAAAGTTGATGGTCATCGTGAGCTGCGTGAGTACATGGTCCCACGAATAGACCTGTGCCCCATCGCTATGACGGAGCAGATAGATGCCGATAAACACCAGATAGCCGATGAACATCAGACGGAAAAGCTTGAGGAAATGCTTTTTGATGAAAGCCCAGGCCAAACCGTCCCCCCCCGGAGCGGCTTCATATTTCTTTACCAGTCCGTAGCCACTGATGAAAAGGAATACGGGTACGCCATAGTGGCCCAAGAAGGAGAAGAAATGGATGAACAGGTCGCTGTCGAAGGAGAAGAGCTTGTCGAAAAACTGCATAGGGCGCGCTGGGTCGAACTTATACTCGTTTTCCTTTACGGCGAAGCCAAGGAAATGGCAATAATTGTGCAGGATGATTCCGAGTATGGCAATGCCGCGCAATGCCGCTGATTCCGTTCGGCTCAACAATTCCCCATTATTCATTTTCTCATTTTCTCATTGTTCCCATTTATAATATCATCGTAGTCGGCCTCATTCTTGATGATACGTTTGCGGGTGGCGTTATACTTGATGCTGAGCACATTGAGGTCCTGCCTATAGCTCTTGGTGTGGATACCGGCCAGATAGACCAGCGTGTGAGCCAGGGCATCAATCATAAACGGCTTGTGAAGTGCTTGTTCCACCTGCCATACTACGTCAGGATGTGCTTCTTTGTAACTGGGCGACATATAGATCCAGAAGGGAATCTCATATTCGTACCTGGCCATGTGGGCATTGATGGCTGCCGAATGGTTGCGGCAGATGAAATGAACGTCATTGTCGTATACCTGTTCGCCGTGGTCAGGCGCATAGAGCACGATAGCCTCTTGCTGCTCAAAACGACGGATAATCTGATCCACGATGGAATCGTTATAAAGCAAGGAGTTATCGTAATAAGCCAACCGCTGGCGCTCTTTGGGATTGAGTTTCGGACGATCATAGTCGTTGCCAGTCCAGCGCATTTTAGATTTCGGACAACGGGTGCGGTAGTCCACGTGCTGTCCTTTCAGATGGAAGATGATGAGGTTGTGGTTGGTATTCTCGGCTTTCAACCGATCATAGTCACCCAACAATCCCTCGTCGAAATAACTCAGTTTCGTATTTCGCGTGTCAAACATGGCCTTTGACAGTTCGGGATTGTTTAGGAAGAATCCGCCCGAGAAATCATAGACGGCCTCTTTTGCCTGTGGCAGGAACTGGTTGGTGAGGAAAGTGACGTGATAGCCGGCCTTGCGGAATACCTCCGGGAACAAGGGATAGTCGCTCCATTCGCCGCTGTCGCCTACACAATAGAGGGAGAACAGGTGCTTGAAGACGAAACTGGTCAGGTTCCACGGTGAGATGGTGTTCGTGAAAGGATAAATCTCGCTGTTCTTGGCTCTTGCCAGTTGGCGTGGAGTTGTGGGCTTGTCATAGCCATAGAGTTGGGCGTGACTTTTGTTGTAGCTCTCGCCGATGATGAGCACAATGTTAGGACTCTTGAATGAACAGGAGTCAACATCCACATGGTCTTCACGCTCGATGATGGTGCCTACTTGGGTGGATGTGAGACGGTTGGCGTAAATGGAGAAAGCCAGACGATAAAGGGGCTGATAAAGCACAGCCTTGTCAGGCTTGGTCAGTTCGTGTTCTACATCGCCAATTCGGTCGTAGGATATCAGGCGAGCCATTGCCTGCTTGTTTGGCCATGTGAGATACCCGCAATAGCATACCAATGCAAGGGAAGCTATGCCCATCACGATCTTGACGACAGCCTCAGCGCCCGGAGCCAGCTGAGGGCCCATCGGACGTTTGTATTCACGGTATCGGTAAGAGTGCTTGGGCTTGGTCTTCAGATACCAGAATATGCTCCATGCAATATGTACAAGGAGTAAAAGTAGAATCCATCCCGTGGCACCCGTGATGATGTTTGGTGAGAAGAAAGTGGAGAGGAACTCAGTGGCTTCCCGTGAATTGGTCTCACCGACGAGCAGCAACATAGTCGGGGTAAGTGTGGAACCAAACTCCGTAAAGCAGAACACATCGGCAAGCGCCACTCCATAGGCAATGACATAGAACAGCCGCTTAACCCATTTACGCACGGTCTTGGGTAAAATGGCCAGCACCACGCAAATCAGATAAAGGTCGATGAATAGTTCCGGCCATGCCAGACTATAGGCATGAGCCCCAGGTTGGTTGGGTACTGTTGCATAGGTGCAGATGATTCCCAGCAGGAACATAAAGATAAAGAAGGCACTGTTTTTCCGGATGGGTTCGAAAAACAGTCCTAAGATGCTTACCACGATGTTGTCTTTTCGCTTTCTCATCACTTCGATAGATTTCGCTCGCGAAATTACGGATTATTTTCGAAATGGCCAAACGTGTGGCCTAAAACTTTATATTTTGCATGGATTAACGGTACAGATGCTCTTGTTCTATCACCATTGCTACGTCGGTAGGTACCAGGCCGCGCACACTTTTCCCCTCTTGAATCCGTTGCCTGATCTGGGTGCTACTGATTTTGATGAGGGGTGTTTTCACAATCCTGATTCTAGGAATGGGTGCTGGGTGTTGGGTGCTGGATGTTGGCGGATACTTGAAACTTGAAACCTGACTGCTTGCTGATGAGCCTTGGAGAATAAACTCGGAATTTTCTCTTGGATAGACCACAATGGGGTAGCGCTGAAGGATGTCTTCGTAGCGGAACCACTTGTCGAAGGCGGCCCAGTTGTCGCCACCTATCAATATAGTGAACTGGTTGTCGGGATAGGCTTGTTCCAGAGCCTGCAAAGTATTCCATGTATAGGAAGGTTTGGGCAGGTTGAATTCAAAAGCACAGGCCTTCAGGTTCGGCTCGTCTTTCAGGGCGATTTGCACAAGTTGGAACCGTTTGTTGTCATCGAGCAGTTGTTGGTTCTGCTTGAAAGGATTCTGTGGTGACACCATAAACCACACCTCATCGAGGCCAGCTTCTTCGAGCAGAGCTTTGGCCAGACGGATGTGGCCATTGTGAATGGGATTGAAAGAACCACCGAAAAGCCCTATGTCCATGGGTGTTGGGTGTTAGGTGATGGGTGTTAGTTGGCGGAATTCAGGAAATCCTCAACCAGTTTCAAGGCTTCGGCCTCGGCTGTGGCCAAATCATCGTTGACAACGATATGGTCGAACTTCGGGGCAAAGGTCAGTTCATATTCAGCTTTGGCCAAACGCTGCTCAATAACCTCTGGGGTATCTGTTCCGCGGCCTTCGAGCCGGCGGCGCAATTCAGCTATCGAAGGAGGCTGGATGAATATGCTCATGGCTCTCTTGCGATAGTGCTTCTTGATGTTTATGCCCCCTTTCACGTCCACGTCGAAAACCACATTCAGCCCCTGGGCCGTCTTTTCGTCAACCTGTGATTTCAGGGTACCGTAAAAGCGGTTTTCGTAAACCTCTTCGTATTCCAGAAATTCATTCCTGGCGATCTTTTCACGGAATTCATCGGCGGTGATGAAGAAATACTCCACGCCGTTCTGCTCCGTGCCTCGGGGGGCACGGCTGGTACAAGAGACGCTGAACGTCAGTTTCAGTTCCGGATGCTCTTGCATCAACCAGTTTACAATCGTTGACTTGCCGCTGCCGCTAGGGGCTGAGACAATGAGTAGTTTGCCCTTTTTCATTATAATGCGTTTAATACTTGTTCCTTGATTTGTTCCAGTTCGTCTTTCATCTTCACCACGATGTTCTGCATCTCGGCGTTGTTGCTCTTCGAACCGGTGGTGTTGATTTCACGTCCCATTTCCTGGGCGATGAAGCCGAGTTTTTTGCCTTGTCCGGCTTCCTCTTCCATCGTCTCGCGGAAATATTTCAGATGGTTGCTGAGACGCTGCTTTTCCTCACTGATATCGAGTTTCTCAATATAATAGATGAGTTCCTGTTCCAGGCGGTTCTTGTCGTATTCTACTTCGGGAATGCTCTTCAATCCATCAATGATACGGTTGCGAATTTTTTCCACGCGGCTTTGCTCGTAAGGCTCAATACTGGCAAGGAGTGCTCCGATGTTGTCAATCTTTTCCGTGAACTTCTTTTGCAAGGCAAGGCCTTCCTGAATGCGGAAGTCAACAATGGCCTCGAGCGCCTGTTCGATGGCTTGGCGGACTACGCCCCATTCCTCTTCGGTGAGCACTTCCACCTCAGTCTTAGTCAGTACATCAGGCATGCGCATCAGACTAAAGAACCAATCTTTAGGTTCGGGAATTCCAAATTCTGTCATCAGGTTCTGCATCTGTGCGTAGTAGTTGCCTACCAAAGCCTTATTGATAGGTGTGGCATCCACACCTTCTTCCTTTTCAATCCAGATGCTGAAGTCCACCTTTCCGCGAATCAAGGCCTGAGCCACCATCTGGCGCATCTCCATTTCCTTCTCGCGGTAGAGTGGGGCAACACGGGCATTGAGGTCTAATGCCTTTGAATTAAGTGACTTGATTTCAACGTTAATCTTCTTGTCTTTGTAGGCTACCACGGCTTTGCCGTAGCCTGTCATTGATTGTATCATACTATTGAAATGCGTTAAATTTTCTGCAAAAATACGCATTTTCCATCAAAAAGTAGTAAATTTGCAGAATTATTTTGAATATAAAGAATTTATGTCTTGTATTTTAAGCATTGAAACGAGTACCGACGTGTGCAGTGTTGCCGTCTCAGAAGATTCGCAGACGATCTTTAGCCAGGAGGATCATTTCGGCCCTAATCACTCGGTGACGCTTGGTGTCTTTGTGGACGAAGCGCTCTCGTTTATAGATAGTCACGCCATCCCGCTCGATGCTGTTGCCGTCAGCTGCGGACCAGGTTCCTATACTGGCCTGCGTATCGGTGTTTCGATGGCTAAGGGTATCTGCTACGGACTGAACATCCCATTGCTCAGTGTGCCTACTTTGGAATTGTTGGCCGTTCCTGTGCTTTTGCGTGAGATGGTAAAGGAAGAAGATGCCCTGATTTGTCCAATGCTTGATGCCCGTCGGATGGAAGTCTATGCAGGCATCTATACCCGTGGGCTGAAAGGGGTGCGTCCTGTGCAGGCTGACATTGTGGACGATGAAACGTACCGGGACTATCTGGATGAGCATCCGGTCTATTTCTTTGGAAACGGTGCTGCCAAGTGTAGGGAGACCATCAGCCATCCCAATGCCCGCTTTATCGATGGTATTGAACCGCTGGCAAAATATATGCAGCCGTTGGCCGAACGTCGATATGTAGAGCAGAAGTATGAGGACACTGCCTATTTCGTACCTTTCTATCTGAAGGACTTCGTAGCTAAAATGCCTAAGAAACTGCTGTGAAGTCGGGATTTTTGTAATTGAAATTAGTTTTAAGGAATATGAATATAGAAGGATTAGACTACAACACCCAGCGGGAGCAGTTGATACTGCCCGAATATGGAAGGGAAGTGCAGAAGATGGTTGACTATGCCATAAGCCTTCCTGACAGAGAGGAGCGCCAAAGATGTGCTGAGTCCATTATTGTCATTATGGACCGTATGTTCCCACAGAACCGCGAGAATCCTGACTATAAGCAGAAACTCTGGGACCATCTGGCTATCATGAGCAATTTCCAACTCGATATCGATTGGCCCTATGATATTTCCGGGGCTGCCAAGATAGCCACCAAGCCCGAACCTCTCGAGTATCCGATGGCACAGATTCCTGTACGCCATTACGGCAAGATGCTGTTTGAGGTCTTTGAGCAATTGAAGACAATGCCTGCAGGCGAAGAACGAGACGAACTGGTGCGCCAGACGGCAAACCAAATGAAGCGTAATCTCTATCAGTGGAGTCATGGTTCGGCTGACGATGAGAAGATAGCCAGTGACTTGGCCCGTTTTACTGACGGCCATATTCAACTGGATCTTGACACCTTTACATTTGAGAAGTTGGATTTCAGCCAGATGCAACAGCAGGTTGGCAAAAAGAAGCGTCGCTAATGCAGTCATTTATCATCGAAGGCGGTCATCCGCTGAGTGGTACCATTACTCCACAAGGTGCTAAGAACGAGGCGTTGCAGGTTATCTGTGCCACCTTGCTGAGCAGTGACCCTGTCATTATCCGCAACATACCTGACATCCTGGATGTGAACAATCTCATTCAGTTGCTGCAGGACATCAAAGTGAAGGTGACGCGAATCTCCCGAAATGATTATCAGTTTCAGGCCGACAGCGTAGACCTTGCCTATCTTGAAAGTGATGAGTTCGTGCGTAAATGTGCGGCTCTTCGTGGCTCGGTACTGATGATCGGCCCGTTGCTCTCGCGTTTTGGCAAGGCTGTAGTGGCAGAGCCTGGTGGGGATAAGATCGGACGTCGTCGTTTGGATACCCATTTTCTGGGCTTCAAGTATCTTGGTGCTAAGTTTGATTTTAAGGAACAGCGCAATGTCTATGAGATAAAGGCTTCTTGTCTAAAAGGGAGTTATATGCTGCTTGATGAGGCGTCAGTGACTGGTACGGCTAATATTATCATGGCGGCCGTTCTTGCCAAAGGTTCCACCACGATTTATAATGCAGCCTGTGAACCTTACATCCAGCAACTCTGCCACCTGCTCAACAAGATGGGTGCCCAGATTTCTGGTATAGGTTCCAACCTGCTTACCATTGTGGGTGTGGATGGACTTCATGGTGCTGAGCATCGTGTCCTACCCGATATGATTGAGGTTGGCTCTTTTATCGGTATGGCAGCCATGGTGGGCAATGGTATAAGGATTAAGGATGTTTCGCTGAAGAATTTAGGTATCATTCCCGATGCTTTCCGACGTTTGGGCGTGAAAATAAAGGTTGAAGGTGATGACCTTGTCATTCCCCGTCAGCTGCATTATAGTATTGATTCGTTTATCGACGGCAGCATTATGACATTGGCTGATGCTCCTTGGCCAGGACTGACACCCGACCTTCTTTCCGTGTTGTTGGTGGTTGCCACACAGGCTCGCGGTTCGGTGCTTTTCCATCAGAAGATGTTTGAAAGCCGTCTGTTCTTCGTGGACAAACTCATTGATATGGGGGCTCAGATTATCTTATGCGATCCTCATCGTGCCGTAGTGGTGGGACATGACCATAAAATGGTTTTACGGGCTGGCCGTATGACCAGTCCTGATATTCGTGCTGGTATTGCCTTGCTCATTGCAGCTCTGAGTGCCAAAGGCACCAGTCGTATTGACAATATCGCCCAGATAGACCGAGGCTATGAAGATATAGAAGCCCGGCTGAATGCGTTGGGCGCTAAAATAACCAGAGTTGAATCGTGATCAGGAAAGACGACTGTTACAGAATCGGGCGTATAGGTAAACCGCATGGTGTGAAGGGCGAAATCACCTTCCACTTTTCCGATGATGTGTTCGACCGTGTGAATGCAGACTATATTGTGATAGAAGTCGAGGGTATTCTTGTGCCTTTCTTTATCGAGGAATACCGTTTCCGTTCAGACGAAACAGCCCTGATGAAACTGGATGGCATTGATACGCAGGAACAAGCCCGCGAACTGACCAACAGCGAGGTGTACTTTGAACGCAGTCTTTCCGATGAGGATGAAGAGCCCACGATGGCCGCCATTGTAGGCTATCGACTTTTTGTTGATGAGGATGGGACGGAAATCGGTGAGATTATCGGCATTGATGACACCACGGCCAATACCCTGTTCGAGGTAAAACGTGCCGATGCTCGCGGGAAGAATCCTGTGCTCATTCCTGTAGCCGAAGAGTTTATAAAAGGTATTGACAACGATAAAAGAGAAATTAGGGTGGCATTGCCCGAAGGATTATTGGAATTATGAAACAACAAATATGCATTTTAGGTTCTACGGGTAGTATTGGCACTCAGGCGCTCGATGTAATCAAGGAACATGGTGATCGCTATGAGGTCTATGCACTAACAGCCAATAGCCGTTGGGAATTGCTAGCCAAGCAGGCTCGGGAGTTCCATCCTGCTGCTGTGGTCATCGCAAACAATGCTTACTATGAGCCTTTGAAGGAAGCACTGGCCGATACGGATGTAAAGGTCTATGCCGGCAAGCGTGCCTTGGACGAGATAGTGGAGGCTGAACCCATCCAGATGGTACTCACTGCTATGGTAGGTTTTGCTGGTCTTTCGCCGACCATTCATGCCATCAAAGCCCATAAGAAAATTTGTCTTGCCAACAAGGAGACACTGGTTGTGGCCGGTGAACTGATATGTCAGTTGGCCAATGAATACCATATACCTATCCTGCCTGTGGATAGTGAGCATTCTGCCATCTTCCAGAGTATCGTTGGGGAAGGAGATAATGAGATAGAAAAGATTCTGCTCACGGCGTCGGGTGGTCCCTTCCGCCTGAAATCGATGGAGGAGATAGCCCATGTCACCAAGGCAGACGCACTGAAACATCCCACTTGGGATATGGGTGCTAAAATCACCATCGATTCAGCATCGATGATGAACAAGGGCTTTGAGGTGATTGAGGCAAAGTGGCTTTTTGGCGTTCCTGCTGAGAAAATCCAGGTACTCGTCCATCCGCAGAGCATCGTTCATAGTGCGGTGCAGTTCATGGATGGTTCCGTGAAGGCTCAGTTGGGCGTTCCAGATATGCGGCTACCTATTCAGTATGCCTTTTCCTATCCCGAACGTCTGCCATTGACAGGCGAACGTCTGGATCTTTTCAAGCATCCGTTGGAGTTCTTTGAACCTGATTTGGAGAAGTTCCGATGCTTGGCATTGGCTTTCGAGGCTATCAAGCAGGGTGGCAATATGCCTTGTATCGTAAATGCAGCCAATGAGATTGTAAACCGGGCATTCCTGGAAGACCGTTGCGGTTTCCTTCAGATGGGTGATATTATTGAAAAGACGATGCAGAAGGCCACCTTCAATGCACATCCCGACTATGATGTCTATGTGCAGACTGATGCCGAGGCCCGTTGCATTGCCGATGCTATTCTAAAAGGCGAATAGCCCACATTGAAATAACATGTAAATTGTAAATTCGTAAATAGTAAATTAATCTAATGGAAGTTTTTCTAATAAGACTCTTACAGTTCATTTTGGCTATCTCCCTTTTGGTTTTGCTTCACGAAGGGGGCCACTTCTTCTTTTCCAAACTCTTTGGTGTGCGTGTGGATAAATTCTACATTTTCTTCGACGTAGGTGTCGGTAAATGGGATGGTTCGCTATTTAAGTTTAAGCCGAAGAACAGCGATACCCAGTATGGTGCCGGATGGTTACCTTTGGGCGGTTATTGTAAGATAGCCGGTATGATTGACGAAAGTTTTGATACGGAACAGATGAAACAGCCTGAGCAGCCATGGGAGTTCCGCACGAAACCTGCATGGCAGCGCCTGCTTATTATGATAGGTGGTGTGCTTGTCAATTTCCTGCTGGCCCTCTTTATCTATAGTATGGTAATGTTCTCCTGGGGAGACAGTTATTTCACCACGCAGGATATGACGATGGGATTCAAATTCAATGAAGATGCCAAAGCCCTTGGTTTCCAGGATCACGATATCCTTGTGGGATATGATGGCAAGACGTTTGAACGCTATGATGTGGACGTCTATCGCCATATAGCCGATGCGAAGACTGTACAGGTGAAACGAAACGGGAAGAATCTGACCATCAAAATGCCTGAAGACATGAGTCTCCTCAATATGCTCAAGGCAGAACCGGCCTTCTGTCGTCCGTTTATCCCTGCTGAACTCGATACGGTGATGCCGGACTCTCCAGCTGCCAAAGCGGGTATGCTGAAAGGAGACAAAATCGTTTCCATCAACGGAAAGCCTGTTGATAGCTGGAACGAGTTCACTTATCAGGTAGGTATTCTCAGCGATATGCTTGCCAATGCCAAGACGGCCAAAGACAGTCTGAAGATTCGTACGGCAACGGTTGTCACAAATCGTGACACCGTAAATCTTGTTCTTACAGAAGATTTGAAACTCGGTGTCGGGCAGACCAGTATCGCAACCTACTATAAACCCAAGGAAGTGAAATATGGATTCTTCGAGAGCTTCCCAGCCGGTATCAAGTTTGGTCTCAATGTGTTGCGTGGCTATGTGAGTGACCTGAAGTATGTGGCTTCGGCTGATGGCGCCAAGTCGTTGGGAGGTTTCGGTGCAATAGGCTCTCTTTTCCCGCCTGTCTGGGACTGGCATCAGTTCTGGATGATGACCGCCTTCCTCAGCATCATTCTCGCTTTTATGAACATCCTGCCTATCCCTGCCCTTGATGGAGGTCACGTATTGTTCCTTCTATACGAGATAATTACAGGCCGTAAGCCTTCCGAGAAGTTCCTCATTCGGGCAGAATATGTTGGTTTTGGCCTTCTGATTTTGCTGATGGTGGTAGCTAATCTCAATGACATCCTTAGGTGGCTGGGCTATATGTAAGACCTAAACCTTATTATATATAAACAAACATCCACCCCTGTGATAGAGGTGGATGTTTTGATAAAAGGTGAACAAAGAATTCTTTAGCTGTACCAAATGACAGAATTACTGGAAGAGTCATAGCGGGCATTCTCATCGTTGTAGATGTTGTCCAGTTCGTATTCTTCCTGATGGTGCATTTTTGGTTTGGGTTTCATAGTCTTATCTCCTTCATATTTAAAGTTATTAATCAATGGTTATTTCTACATTGCAAATGTAGTAAAAAAATGAATAAGTTGTATCATCTTTGCTATTTTTTTAGTGATTTTATACATGATTGTCGCTCAGTAACGTATTTTTCTACAACTTTTTGATGTTTTTCGAATAAAATTTTGCCGTTTCATTTTTTTTGTATTACCTTTGCACCGCATTTTCCTACCAAGAATGCCTCTAATAATGCCCAGATGGCGGAATTGGTAGACGCGTTGGTCTCAAACACCAATGCCGCAAGGCGTCCCGGTTCGACCCCGGGTCTGGGTACATTCAGATGAGGGAAATCTTCGGGTTTCCCTTTTTCTTTAGTTAAGATTCTTCTACTAATACAAATATAATAATCCTGTGAAATGGAATTTAAAAAAACATTCTTTCTTTTGGCAATCCTGAGCTATGGCTTGGTGGCTATGGCGCAGACACCGAAACCCGTTGAAGACTTGAACAAGGTGACGGACCTGACATTAGACTCTCTTGACAAAGTGCGGTCGGCACGTATCAAACCGGGAACGAGCCGGCAGGGTAGGAATCCTGTGCTTTTCCTCATTGGAAACAGTACGATGCGCAACGGTACATTGGGCAATGGAAACAACGGTCAGTGGGGGTGGGGCTATTTTGCCCAGAACTTCTTCGACCAGAAGCGTATTACTGTGGAGAATCAGGCGTTGGGAGGCACTTCAAGCCGTACGTTCTATCGGAATCTGTGGCCAGAAATCCGTGAGGCTTTGCAACCAGGTGACTGGGTGATTGTGAGTATCGGACATAACGATAACGGTCCTTACGACAAGGGGCGTGCGCGTGCCAGTATTCCGGGAACGGGAACGGACTCGATGTTGGTGAATGTGGAGGTGGTGAACAAGGGTGACACGACTTATCGCGAGGAGATGATTTACACGTATGGCGGCTATCTTCGCCGCTATGTGGCCGACATCCGTGCGAAGGGCGCTAATCCGGTGCTGATGTCGCTGACGCCGAAGAAATACCGTACGCCTGATGGTTCGAAGCTTCGTGGCGATGAGCATAAGTTCGGCCATTGGGCAGAGGAGATTGCCAAGGAACTGAACGTGCCGTTCGTGGATCAGAATACGATTTCGACGAATAAGCTGGAGAGCTATACGGTGTGGAAGTGCAACTATCATTTCTTTGGTGATAATATCCACACGAGCAAGTTCGGTGCGGAACTGAACGCGCGTTCTGCCGCCGAGGGTATTGCCGCCTGTGAGCATCCTGCCATTGCGCCGCTGAAAGGGATGTTGCAGAATGTGGCTTTGCCGATTATCCCCGTGAACCGCAAGGCCGGCAAACCGGTGGTTTTCCTGACAGGTGATTCCACGGTGAAGAATACCGACAAGGAGAAAGACGGTATGTGGGGTTGGGGTGCCGTGGCCTCAGAGGCTTTCGACACGACGAAGATTACGGTGGTGAATGCCGCTATGGCAGGTCGCTCGCTGCGCACATTCCTGAAGGAAGGCCGTTGGGAGAAAGTGTATAATTCATTGCAAAAAGGTGATTATGTACTGATCCAGTTTGGGCACAATGACGTAGGAGCCATTGACTCGTTGAAGGAACGAGCAGATATCGTGGGTACAGCCGATACTTGCCACGTGTATAAACTGAAGAGTAACGGCAAATATGAGGTGGTTTACAGTTTCGGATGGTATCTGCGCAAGATGATCGACGATACTCGCGAAAAGGGGGCCACGCCAATACTCGTTAGTCTGACGCCGCGTAATATCTGGAAGAACGGTAAGATAGAGCGCCGCAACGACACTTATGGTAAATGGTATCGTGAGATTGCCGAGGAAATGGGTGTTGAACTGATTGACGTACATAACATTACGGCCGATAAATACGACAAGAAGGGTGAGAAGAAAGTGAAAGCCTATTTCAACCATGACCACACCCATTCTTCATTGAAAGGAGCAAAAGAGAATGCACGCAGCATCAGACAGGGACTCAAGAATATGAGGTCACCGCTCGCCGCGTACGTTAAATAAATATAAAAGTTTGTGGCTGCAAAAGAACGCTGAATGTTTTTCGAAGAAAAAGGCGTACCTTTGCAGCCGCAAATTCTACGAGGGCCATAGAACCCTCCAGGGCGGAGTGTAAATAGCAGCCACTGAAAGGCTACGGGTAGGCGAGCTTGCTCGGGAATGAGGTCGTTGCGGTTTGTGAATCTCCCGCTCACTGGCAGACGGAGAGTCTGCTCGTTTCCAGGTACGTGAAGCCAGGCGCTTTCCCGGAGGGCGACATTTCCGGATAGTATTAATAAAACGTTTTACAAAGTAACATTTAATTTTTATGGACACTTTAAGTTACAAGACTATTTCCGTCAACAAGGAAACAGCGCAGAAAGAGTGGGTCGTCATCGATGCCACTGATCAGGTCGTTGGTCGTCTCTGCTCAAAGGTTGCCAAACTGATCCGCGGTAAGTACAAGCCAAGCTTTACTCCTCACGTGGACTGTGGTGACAATGTGATTATTATCAATGCTGCCAAAGTGGTTTTCACCGGCAAGAAGGAAACTGACAAACTTTACACCCGCTACACAGGCTATCCCGGTGGTCAGCGCTTCAACACTCCCGAACAACTTCGCAAACGCCCCAATGGTGTTGACAAGATGATTCGTCACGCTGTGAAGGGTATGCTTCCCAAGGGCCGTCTGGGTCGTCGTCTTATTGACAACCTCTATGTGTTCGAGGGTACCGAGCACAATATGCAGGCTCAGAAGCCAAAGGCAATAGATATTAACCAGTATAAATAAAAAGGTATAGAAGATGGAAGTAATTAATGCAATTGGTCGCCGCAAGAGCAGTGTAGCCCGTATCTACATGACAGAAGGCACCGGTAAGATCACTATCAACAAGAAGGATCTCACAGAATATTTCCCCTCTGCTATCCTGCAGTACGTGGTTAAGCAGCCACTGAACTTGCTCGAGGTGGCAGAAAAGTATGACATCAAGGTTAACCTCGACGGTGGTGGTTTCACTGGTCAGAGTCAGGCATTGCGCCTTGCTATTGCCCGCGCCCTCGTAAAGGTGAATGCTGAAGACAAGAAAGCTCTGAAGAGCCAAGGTTTCCTCACTCGCGACAGCCGTGCTGTTGAGCGTAAGAAGCCAGGTCAGCCCAAGGCTCGTCGTCGCTTCCAGTTCAGTAAGCGTTAATATTTTTCTAGAGATTCTAGGAGATCCAAGGATTCCTAGGCTATCTAGGGAAAAACAGTTTAGCATCTAAACCGAGGGGACCCGCTTGGCGGCTACCCCCCGGCTGATTCTAACAATCCAAAGAATTAAAAAGAAAGTAAACAATTTAAAACATTTAAAAGAAAATGGCAAGAACAAATTTTGACCAACTCCTTGAGGCTGGATGCCACTTCGGTCACCTCAAGCGTAAATGGAACCCCGCTATGGCTCCCTATATCTTCATGGAGCGCAATGGCATTCATATCATCGACCTTCACAAGACTGTCGCCAAGATTGACGAGGCTGCAGAGGCACTGAAGCAGATCGCTAAGAGCGGCAAGAAGGTGCTCTTCGTGGCTACCAAGAAGCAGGCTAAGGATATCATTGCAGAGAAGGCTACTTCAGTGAATATGCCTTATGTAATTGAGCGTTGGCCCGGTGGTATGTTGACCAACTTCCCCACCATCCGCAAGGCTGTGAAGAAGATGGCTACTATCGACAAATTGATGAGCGACGGAACATATGGAAACCTCTCAAAGCGTGAGATCCTGCAGATTAGCCGTCAGCGCGCCAAGTTGGAGAAGAACCTTGGTTCTATAGCTGATTTGACTCGTCTGCCTTCTGCCCTGTTTGTGGTTGACGTGATGAAGGAGCACATTGCAGTTAGCGAGGCTAACCGCTTGGGTATCCCCGTGTTCGCTATCGTTGATACTAACAGCGATCCTAAGAACATTGACTTCATGATTCCTGCTAACGATGACGCCAAGGATAGCATTGAAGTAATCTTGAATGCCTGCTGTGGTGCTATCGCAGAAGGTCTGGAAGAGCGTAAGGCTGAAAAGGCTGACGAAAAGGCTGCAAAGGAACAGAGTGAAGAGGCTGCTGATGCTAAGCCCCGCCGTGCTGCTCGTAAGGCCAAGGAAGAAGCTCCTGTAGAGGAAGCACCCGTAGAGGAGACTCCCGCTGCTGAAGAAGCTGCTGCCACAGAGGAAGCTCCTGCAGAAGAAGAGGCTCCTGCCGCTGAGTAAAAATTCGCAATAACGTAATTCGTAATAACGTAAAAATAGAATAACAATGGCAATTTCAATTGACGATATCAAGAAACTTCGCGCTATGACCGGAGCTGGTCTGGCTGACGTTAAGAAAGCTCTGACTGAGGCTGAGGGCGACTTCGACAAGGCTAAGGAACTGCTCCGTGAGCGTGGACTGGCCATTGCTGCAAAGCGCAGCGATCGTGAGACTTCAAACGGTTGTGTACTGGTGAAGAAAGATGGCAATTTTGCCGCTATGATTGCTTTGAAGTGCGAAACCGACTTCGTGGCTAATGGCGCTGACTTCATCGCACTGACTCAGAACATCCTCGATGCTGCTATCGCAGCTAAGGCTAAGAGCCTTGAAGAGGTGAAGGAACTCACACTGGCCGACGGTCAGAAGGTGCAGGATGCTGTCACACAGCGTTCTGGTATCACCGGTGAGAAGATGGAACTCGATGGTTACCTGACACTCGAAGGCGAGAACATCGAGGTTTACAACCACATGAAGAAGAACACCCTCTGCACCATGGTTCAGACCAACAAGCTGGCTGAAGACGCTGGTCACAAGGTTGCCATGCAGGTGGCTGCCATGAAGCCCGTGGCTCTCGACGCTCCCTCAATGCCTCAGAGCATCCTCGACGAGGAGTACAAGGTGGCTGTTGAGAAGACCAAGGAAGAGCAGGTGAGCAAGGCTGTTGACAACGCCCTGAAGAAGGTCGGCATCAACCCAGCCCACGTGGACAGCGAAGACCATATGGAGAGCAACATGGCTAAGGGCTGGATTACAGCCGAGGACGTTGCCAAGGCAAAGGAAATCATCGCCACTGTTTCTGCTGAGAAGGCCGCAAGTCTTCCCGCACAGATGGTTGAGAACATTGCCAAGGGCCGTGTAGCCAAGTTCTTGAAAGAAAACTGCCTGGTTGATCAGGAGTTCCAGTTCGGCGACGGCGACAAGGCTACTGTAGCTCAGTGGCTTGCAGCTCAGGACAAGGAACTGAAGGTTGTTGCCTTCCAGCGCTTTACCCTCGTGGCTGACTAATTATTCTTTTTCCGAATATCGGGAGAGAAACAACATTATAAAATCTCGGATTGTCATGTGCATTCCGAGATTTTTTTGTTTACGATATCTCCATCAGGGTGCGCAATGCCTGAATGCCCTGGTGGTTGATGTCGAGCGCCTCCACCTCGCTGAGGTATTGCTCAGCCTTCTGGCGGTTGCCAAGTCCGAAATAGCCTAAGGCCAGCATATACTTGCAATGTATTTCGTTCTTGCGGTCAAGCGAGTCTTCCCAGATGAGCAGGTCGGGCAGCGAAACGGCGAAGTAGTCCATCACCTGATGCTCAAACACGTGCTGCTTGCCGTAGTTTACAAGGCGGTAGAAGCGTCCGTTGGCCTCGTCCTGGCGGCCCAGTCGCTGTAGTGCCAGTCCCTGGTAGAAAATCTTGTCAGGCTTGGCATCGTTATAGTACATGGCGGCAGCCGGCTCCTGCGGTCCCTTTGTGGCTTCTTCCCAGCATTCGCGCGCTTTCTCCGCTTGCCCGAGTGCTTCGTAGGCAATGCCGAGGAAATAGTAGAAATCGTTCTCCTGGGTGCCGTAGAGTTTTCCTTCGCCAAGGTGGTGGGGATATTCCAGACATTCGTCGAGCAGCCGGGCGGCCCGTTCGTATTCTTTTTGCGCCAGTGCCTGTTTTGCAAGCTCCACCCTTGCCGTCTGATACTGTGCCGGCACCTTGCCTTCGCCGCCTTCCCACGGATGGAACTGGTGGACGTCTATTTTCTGCATGGCTTCCTCGTAGCGCCCCAGCTGGTTGAGCAGCGTGATTTCTTCGAGCACCAAGTCGTCGCGTTGCCGTATCAGTTCCGGATACTTTTGCAGATGGTCCAGGCGCAGCTGGTGCGGCTTCTGCATGCGACGATACAGCTGGTCGAGTTCCATCAGCATGCGGGCATCGGTGGTGTCCAGCTCAAAGGCTTTCTCCATGTATTGCAGGGCTTCCTGCTGACGGTCCTGCTTGTTGAAGCGGGCCAGGGCAAGGTTGCGCCAAACGGTGGGGAACAGGGGATTGAGCCGTGCGGCCATTTCCCAGTTCTCGATGGCGAGGTCGTACTGCCGTTTGTCGTAGTACAGGCATCCCAGATAGTAGGGCGCACGGGCCCCGTCGGGATTCATGGTCTTGGCCAGGCTAAGCGCCACCACATCCTCCAGCCGGTTGGGGAAGCAGTAGTCGGTAGTCACCTTCTCGGCCTGCTCGAAGGCGGCATTGGCTTCCACGGGGTCGCCCAGGCTGAACTGCGCCCACCCCATATAATAATAGGAGAGGGGATGCTGCTGCACGTCGTTGCCCAGCTGCAGCACGCCGATGCACTCCTGCCACAGTCCTGCCTGTGCATAGTCGAGTGCCAACTCGTGGTAGTTATAAACGTTGCCGTGCATCAGTTTTTTGAGATGCTCCAGCGGCTGGTTGCTCTTGCTGAGCAGGTGCTCCTCGAACATACATCCGTAGTTGAAACGGTCCACCTTATAGCTCTCCTGAATCCATGCCAGCGCCTCCTCCTTCTTGTCGAGCAGTCGCAGCAGGGCAGCTTTCAGCGCCCGTGCCTTGTGGTTGCGGGCATTGCTGATGAGCGCGCGCTCTGTCTCGTCGAGCGCCTCTTCATAGCGTCCCTGCGCGGTGCTGATGCAGGCTGCCTCGAAGTAGCCGGCATCGGCCCATGCCTTATTCCATGTAGCTTTCCAGAATAGCTCGTAGGCCTCCTGCTGCCGATGCTGGTATTTCAGGCAGAGGGCGAGGTTGAAGATGGGCTCTCCCTCGTAGGGGTTCGGGTTGCGCTTCTGCCATATCTTTACGGCACGGCGCAGATACTCTTCTGCCTTCTGGAACCGTCCGCGGCGCAGATACCACAGTCCGGCCTGGTTCAGACAGCGCACGTCGTTGGGGTCGCGGCGCAGCGCCTCTTCATAGTAGTCCAGGGCCGACCATGTGGCGTGGCGGTATTGCTCCAGGTGCAGTCCCGTCAGGTACAATTGGTCGTTGGTCTTGGTGTCCACAGGCGACAGCGCAGCTTCGGCGGCATCGGGAATCGGACGGATCTCGTCGGGCTCGGCCTCCCAGGTAAGCAGCGGCATTCCCTTCGAACGGGATGACTGTGCCTTGCAGATGGCAAACGTGAGTTCCGAAAGCTTAGCATCTTTCACGTCGATGCTCTCCGTAAGCACTTCCTCGGGACTCATGGTCAGCGTCTTTTCGTAATACGCCTCGTCCTTCTGTTTGTTGCGCAGCACCAGCTTCACGTCGTGCCTGTTGGTGGCCATCAGCTTCAGCGTCACCTTGCCGTTGCCGTCCTCATCGATGTTGAATATGAAGTCGCGGCTGGCCTGCTTCACGATGCCTATTTCGCGATAGGGCATGAAATACTGCACAAACTGCTTCTCTTCGTAAGGCATCAGCCAAGTGAAGTCGGGCTGGTTTTCGGTATATACCCCCGCCATCAGTTCAATATAGGGGCGGAAACCCGGGCGGATTTTCCATTCTCCATTGCTTTTCCCTTCGGCCTGCGACCGTTGGTTCTCCATTACTTCGTCAGTAAGATTCCTGTCCCATGCCCGTCCGAAGTCGCCGTTGCCCCACGTCCATTGCTTCTTGCCGGGCGAGAAATGGTGGCTGGCCACATGCAGCATTCCCGCTTGGGTGTCGTTCTCGTAGCCGCCTTCGAAGTTGTATTTCGAGTTCACGGCCATATAGGAGGTGGGCACTTTTATGTTGTGGTAGTTCGAGATGTCCACGCCGGCCGAGTAGTCCATCTTGTAGTAGGTGCCGGTGGCAATGGGGAAACTCGACACCGCCCGCTTGCCATGGTCGAAGACGGCATTCACGTCGGGCGGGAACACCGACTGGTATTCGTCGTTCACCTCTACGGCAGGATTGGCCCACCACAGGAATGTCTGCGGCAATGGCGTGCGGTTGCTCACGCGTCCCTGAATCTCAAGATAGGCGCACCCCGGCCGCAATGTGAAGCCCGCCATGCCCTTCTGGTGGAACATTCGCTCCATCTCGTTTATCCATACGGTCATCGAGCCGTCCTCGTTTTCCACAATGTCGCAGTCGGTGGGCAGGTATGTCGACGGGCGGTGGTGCTGCGGCCAGTTAAACTCTATGCCGCCCGAAATCCACGGTCCCGTCAGTCCCACCAGCGCCGGCTTGATGACATGGTTGTAATACACGAAGTGGCGCTTCCGTATTTTGTCGTAGGCCATCTGTATTCGTCCGCCGAGCTCTGGCAGCACCATCACCTTTATATATTCGTTCTCCAGGAACACGGCAATCCATTCATTGTCCGTCTTCTTGTCGCTTATCGACTCTATCACCGGATAGGGATATACCACGCCCGACGAACCCTGATACACTCTCTTCTCCAGAAAGATGGGGTTCTTCTCCGGTTGTCCGATCTCATACGTCGGAATTGTCACGATTTCTCTCCAAGCCTTTACCATTTTTTTTAGTTTATGAGTTTAGGAGTTTATTAGTTTATGAGTTTTGTGGCCTCCCCTCGGGGAGGTCGGAGGGGGGCACCAGTTCCTTTTCCAGTTCTTCCAGACTCTTTCCCTTCGTCTCCGGACAGTTGCGCCACAGGTACGCGAACGCGCAGATGCATATCAGCGAGTAGGCCCAGAAGGTGCCGCTGCTGCCCAGCGAGGCGTTCATCGACGGGAACGAGAACGTCAGCGTGCAGCATCCCACCCAGAGGGCAAACGTGCAAACGCCCATGGCCACGCCCCTGATGCGGTTGGGGAATATCTCGGCCAGCAGCGTCCACGTCACGGGTCCCAGCGTCATGGCATACACCGAGATGGCTGCCACCACCAGGGCCACCATCATCACGCCCGTCACCTGCATATAGTAGCACGTGCCCAGCGTCAGGTATATCAGTCCCAGTCCGCCGGCACCTATCAGTATCAGCGTGCGGCGTCCCCATCGCTCAATCACATACAGCGCCACCAGCGTGAATATCACGTTGGCAATGCCCGTTATCACGATGTTGATGAACATTCCGTCCACATCGAAGCCGGCACCTGTGAATATCTCCTGCGCATAGTTGAAAATCACGTTCGTGCCGCACCATTGCTGGAACACCGCCACAATCAGTCCCAGCAGCAGCATCCGGCTGTATTTCGGCTGCAGCAGTTCCTTCAGTCCCGCCTGCTCGCTGCGTTCCTTCATCCTGTCGCTGCCCCTGGCTTTCTTCAGTTGCACAAACACCGGACTTTCAGGTATCATGAAACTCATCACCAGGAACAGCGCCGCGGGCAGCGTCTCGGCCCAGAACATCCAGCGCCAGCCCCATTCCCTGTTCCACGCCTGACTCTCAGCCACGCCCGTGTCCTTGGCCAGCAGCATGTTCACTATCTGTGCGGCCAGAATACCTATCACGATGGCCATCTGGTTCATGCTCACCATCCGTCCGCGAATCTCTTTCGGACTCACCTCCGCGATATACACCGGCGAGAGGGCACTGGCCACGCCTATGCCGATGCCGCCCACGAAGCGCGCCACGTTGAACAGCGTGAAGTCGTTGAACAGTCCCGTGGCAATGGCCGACACCGTGAACAGCACGGCAGCCACCGTCAGCAGCGGCTTGCGCCCGTACCTGTCGGCGGCGGCTCCTGCCACCATGGCACCCGCCAGACAGCCCACCAGGGCCGTCGTCATGGCCACGCCCTGCATCAGCGGCGAGTCGCCAATTCCGAAATACAGTTCATAGAAGGGTTTTGCTCCGCCAATCACCACCCAGTCGTAGCCGAAGAGCAGTCCGCCCATGGCAGATACCAGGCAGATGAAATAGATGAAGCGTCGGTTACTGTCTTGCATATCTTTTTACAGGTTTTTAGTTTCTGCTGCAAATATACTACATTTTCCTATAATCCCCGCATGCATCTCGCATCATTTTTCCTTACAGGCTCACGATTACGCCCTTTTTTCTTGCACGTTTCAGGAATAATGCCTATTTTTGCAGCATACTCTGCTATTATGCGTATAACCCCGCTCAACTATGAACCGTCTTTCCCGTCTGCTCCCGGCCATCGTCGCATGGCTCCTCTGCTGCCCCCTTTTCGCACAGCAGACTGTCGACCTCTCCGGCCGCTGGAATTTCGCCATGGGCGATGCTCCCCATTATAACGACCACGTTACCCTGCCCGGCTCCATGCTCACCAACGGCAAGGGCAACCCCGTCACGGCACATACCGTGTGGACAGGCTCCACCTACGACTCCTCCTACTATTTCAATCCCTACATGGAGCAGTACCGCCGCGAGGGCAACGTCAAGTTCCCGTTCTTCCTCACGCCCGCCACCCACTATGTGGGTCATGCCTGGTATCGCCGCACCGTCCGCATGCCCCGTTCGTGGCGGGGCCGTCGCGTGGTGCTCTTCCTTGAGCGACCCCATATCGAGACCACCGTCTATGTCAACGGCCGCCGCGTGGGCCGCCAGCTGTCGCTCTCCACGCCCCATCAGTACGATGTCACAGACTTCATCCGTCCCGGGCGCACCGACACCATTGCCATCGATGTCTATAACGGCATCGAGAACGTCGGCGTGGGACAAGATTCCCACAGCGTCACCGACCAGACGCAGGGCAACTGGAACGGCATTGCCGGGCGCATCGAGCTCACTGTCGTCCCGCGCCCCGTCATCCGCGTCATCCCCGATATTGCCGCCCGCAAGGTCACCATCGTGGTCGACGGCACCCCTCACGAGATACTGTTGGGCGACAGCATGCGCCTCTGGAGCGAGACCGACCCCTATCTCTACACCCGCACCATCGTCCACCGCGGCCAGCCGCTCACTGTCACCTTCGGCGTCCGCGACATCGCCGTCCGTGGCCGTCAGTTCCTGCTCAACGGTCAACCTATATGGCTGCGCGGAACGGTCGAGAACTGCTGCTTCCCAGAGACGGGCTATCCTCCTGCCGACGAGGCCTCGTGGATGCGCATCTTCCTCAAGTGCCGTGAGTACGGGCTAAACCACGTCCGCTTCCATTCCTATTGTCCCCCCGAGGCCGCCTTCGCCGCTGCCGACCGCGTGGGCATCTACCTGCAGCCCGAGGGACCCTCGTGGCCCAACCATGGCGTGGCCCTCCGTCGCGGACAGGTCATCGACGAATACCTGCTCAGCGAGTCGCGCCGCATCATCGATGCCTATGGCCACCATCCCTCATTCCTCATGATGGCTGCCGGCAACGAGCCCGCCGGCGACTGGGTCAGCTACTGCAACGACTGGGTAGCGGCCATGCGGCAGTACGACTCCACCAAGGTCTATTGCGGCGCTTCCGTGGGAGGCGGCTGGGCCTGGGACGACGGCTCCGAGTATCATGTCAAGGGCGGTGCCCGCGGACTCGACTGGAACAGCCACGCCCCCCATTCCGACGACGACTATGCCTCGCAGATTGCCTTCCCCCGCAACTACAAGGGCGCCGAGCCCAACCAGTCGCCCATCATAGCCCACGAACAGGGCCAGTGGTGCGCCTTCCCCGATTTCAGCGAGATACCCCAGTACACCGGCGTCTATCGCGCCCTCAACTTCGAAATTTTCCGCGACCTGCTGCGCCTCAACGGCATGGCCTCCCAGGACCGTCGCTTCCTCATGGCGAGCGGACGGTTGCAGACGCTGGCCTACAAATACGAGATAGAGCGCAACCTGCGCACCCCCGACTATGCCGGATTCCAGCTGCTCGCCCTCAACGACTATAGCGGTCAGGGCACCGCCCTCGAGGGTGTGCTCAACGTGCATTGGAATGAGAAGCCCTACACCACCGCAGCCGCCTGGCGCGAGTTTTGCTCGCCCGTCGTTCCCCTGGCCCGCTTCCCCCGCTTCGTCTATTCGTCGGCCGACACCCTCTGCGTGCCCGTCGAGGTGATGAATGCCTCGGGCAGTCCCCTCACGGGTGTTCCTGCCGCCTATGCCATCACCGGCGCCTCCGCTTCCCCGCTGGCCAGCGGCCGCTTCCCCGTCAGCGCCATCCCCGTCGGCAAGAACCATTCGCTGGGCACCGTCAGCCTCCCCCTCCGTGGCGTTCAAGCCCCGTGCAAGCTCACCCTCACCGTCACGCTCGGTGCCGATATCCGCAACCATTGGGACTTCTGGGTATACCCCGCCGAGGAAGAATTTGCGGAGGTGTCCGACATTTATCTGTCGGACACCCTCGATACCCGTGCCCTCCAGGTGCTGCAGAGTGGCGGCAAGGTGCTGCTCACCGCGGCTGGCCACGTCCGTCTGGGCAACGATGTCGTGCAGCACTACCTCCCCGTGTTCTGGAACACCTCATGGTTCAAGATGCGGCCGCCCCACACCACCGGCGCCTATATCGACTCGTCGCACCCCCTGTTCTCCTACGGCTTCCCCACCGACGACTGGGCCGACCTTAACTGGTGGGAGCTGCTCAACAGGGCGCAGGTCATGAACCTCATGGAGCTGCCGCCTGACTATCAGTCGCCCATCCAGCCCATCGACACCTGGCATGTCAGCCGCAAGCTCGGCATGCTTGTCGAGGCCAACGTGCTCAATGGCCGTCTGCTCATCACCACCATCGACATCAGCAACCATTTAGACCGCCGCCTGGTGGCCCGTCAGCTGCGCCGAGCCATCCTCCGTTATATGCAGGGCAGCGATTTCCGTCCTGTGCTGCGGCTCACCCCCGAGGTTGTCAGTCATTTCTTCACCATGCAGGCGCCCCGTGTGGACATGTTCACCAACGACTCGCCCGACGAACTGAAGCCCAAGCTGAAGTAATGCCCTCCTGTTTTTTATCCCAAACGGGAAGTTGCGGCAAGGAAAGTAAAAAAAATGCATTGCTTTTGTAACACTTTTCGAATTTTTTTCCTAACTTTGCATCTAAATCGGATGGTGAAGTGATTCACATCTATGAGAATGTTAACTTAAACTGAGGACCACAAATGAAAAATATATGCTTGTTGCTCTTGGCAATCACGCTCGTTTCGTGTTCGGAACGTAAGGTCTTGCGGATTGGAGTGTCCCAATGCTCTGTTGACATCTGGCGAGACAAACAAAACGCAGAACTGAAAATGGGGGCCTACTTTCATGACAATGTGGAGTTGAAATTCGCATCGGCGCATGACAGCGACGAGCGACAGGTGCAACAGATTGACAGTCTGCTAGATGAAGGCATTGACCTGCTTATTGTAGCTCCCAATCAGGTTTCCACAATCTCGACAGCCATCGACCGTGCCTACGACAAGGGTGTTCCCGTCATTGTGTTCGAGCGCAAGACTAACTCGCAGAAATATACTGCCTTCATCAGTGCCGACAACTATGAGATGGGGCATGTGATGGGCGAGTATATCGTCTCGCGGCTTCACGGACATGGCACTGTGCTGGAAATAAAAGGTTTGGATGGTTCGTCACCTGCCATAGAGCGACACAACGGTTTTATGGATGCCGTCAAGAAAGCTCCTGGCATCAAGGTGATTGCCTCGCTACAAGGCGACTGGACGGAGCCGAAAGCCTACGAGGCTACAAAACAATGGCTTATCAATCATAAAGATGTACCCATAGACTTGGTGTTTGGAGCAAACGACCGTACGGCGATGGGAGCCCGTAAGGCATTAACAGATACGCACCTCCTGTTACCCAACACTCTCTTTTGTGGCATTGACGGTTTACCTGGTAAGGACGGTGGTATACAGCAGGTGCGCGACTCGCTACTCGATGCTTCGTATATCTATCCCACCCATGGCGACCAGATTCTCGATTTGGCTGTGCGGATACTGGAAGGCAAGTCCTATGAAAAGGAAACAATGTTGATGTCGGCCCTTGTGACAAGTGATAATGCTAAGGTGTTACAGATGGAAAGCGAAGAGATTATGCGTCAAGCCGCCTATCTCGACCAACTTCACGAAAAGGCTGACAATTATCTTCAGCAACTCGGCACTCAGCGCATCGTCAATTGGCTTGCTATTGGTATCATCGCCCTGTTGCTTGCCGCCATCGTGCTCTTTTATCTTTACCATGTCGGTAAGATGACTCTTCGCAAGGAGCGCGTGGTCAATACCCTCTGGAACATCAAACCCGAGGATATTCCCGTGATTGAAGGAACTACCGAACCCTCAAAGCCGTCAGACGAAACAGCAGTCGTTGAACAAGCTGAAGAATCGGAGCCCATTGCCAACACCTTCTTCATCACACGTTTCAAGGAGGTCGTAGAGTCACGTCTCGAGGATAGCGAACTCAGCGTCGAAGACCTAGCTTCTGATATGAATCTCAGTCGTGTGCAACTCTATCGCAAGGTAAAGGCCGTCACAGGTTCCACTCCTATCGAACTGCTTCGCACCGCCCGTCTGAACAGGGCCTACCAAATGCTGATGACCACCGACCGGAGTGTAAGCGAGATAGCTTATCAGGTAGGCTTTTCCGCCCCCTCCTATTTCACCAAATGTTTCAAAGAGGAGTATGGAATGTTACCCGGCGACGTAAGAAAGTAGCCCTATTCTTTATCGGAACTATAACAAAAATCGTTCAATGCCTAACAAAAATGTTACATTGAACGATTTTTTCCATCCTGTGCAACATCTCTTTTATCTTTAAGGTAAAAATAGGAATACATTTGCAGCAGATATTTAATAGAGTACTAACCAAACAAACAAGCAAATGGAACAAAAGAGATTTTTACTCAGTTTCCTTACCCTGCTGCTCAGTACTATAATGTACGCGCAACAGGAGATTACTGGTACGGTGACTGACGCTTTTGGCCCAGTCATTGGTGCTACGGTGATGGAGAAGGGCACTACGAATGGTACAGTGACCGACTTCGACGGTAATTTCAAACTCAAGGTGGAGGCAGGCAAGATGCTGGTCTTCAGTTATGTGGGTTATCTGACTCAGGAACTCCCTGCTGCCAATGGTATGGAGGTAGCTATGAAAGAAGACAGCAAGCAGTTGCAGGAAGTGGTGGTGACAGGTTATACCACCCAGCGTAAGGCCGACTTGACTGGTGCCGTTTCGACCGTAAGCGTCGATGAACTGGCCAAGCAGAACGAGAACAACCCTATCAAGGCTCTTCAAGGTCGTGTGCCTGGTATGAACATTGCAGCCGATGGTTCGCCCTCAGGCAGTGCAACGGTACGTATCCGTGGTATCGGCACGCTGAACAACAACGATCCGCTCTACATTATTGATGGTGTACCCACCAAGGCTGGCATGCACGAACTGAACGGTAATGACATCGAGTCGATTCAGGTGCTGAAAGACGCTGCCTCAGCTTCTATCTATGGTTCTCGAGCTGCCAATGGTGTGATTATTATCACCACTAAGGGTGGCAAGGACGGAAAAATCAAGATTGACCTTGATGCCAGCGTTGCTATGCAGACATATGTCCATAAGATGGAGGTGCTGAATGCCAAAGAGTTCGGACAGGTGATGTGGCAGGGTTACGTGAACGACGGATTGGACCCCAATGCTAATGGACTTGGCTATCGCTATGACTGGACGTACAACCAGCAGGGAATTCCCGTCCTGAACGGTATCTCCATGAGTAAGTATCTGGATGCAGCCGGAACGACACCTGCCGCCGATACCGACTGGTTTAACCAGACGACACGCACTGGATTGATCCAACAGTATAATGTGTCGCTGAGTAATGGTTCGGAAAAAGGTTCGTCATTCTTCTCATTAGGCTATTACAAGAATAAGGGTATAATCAAACAGTCTGATTTCGAGCGCCTGTCGGCCCGTATAAATACGGAATACAAATTGGTGAAGATTGGCGACCGCAACCTGGTAACGGTGGGTGAGCATTTCACGTTGAACCGTACGAATGAGGTACAGGCTCCTGGAGGATTCCTGGAGAACGTATTGCAGTTCAATCCTTCACTGCCTGTCTATACCCGTGATGGCGAGTTTGCTGGTCCGGTGGGTGGTTATCCCGACCGTGAGAATCCTGTGGCCCGTCTGCAGCGAAACAGCGACAACCGCTACACCTATTGGCGCACTTTTGGAGATGCATATATCAATATCAATCCTTTCAAGAATTTCAATATCAAGTCAACCTTCGGTCTAGACTATGCACAAAAGGAACAGCGCATTTTCACCTACCCTGTGACCGAGGGTACCGTAGCTAACTCGACTAATGCAGTTGAGGCCAAGCAGGAGCACTGGACCAAATGGATGTGGAATGCCATTGCCACCTATAATCTGGAGAAGGGCAAGCACCGTGCCGACGCCATGATTGGTGTGGAGCTGAACCGTGAGGATGACAAATGGTTCAGCGGAAAGAAGTATGACTATATGTTGCTGAATCCTGACTATATGTGGCCGAATGCCGGTGTCGGAGAGGCTGAGGCGTACGGCTTGGGCGAAGGCTACACGCTCACCTCATTCTTTGGTAAGGTGAACTATACTTATAATGACCGCTATCTGGCCAGTTTCACACTGCGTCATGATGGTTCAAGCCGCTTCGGTAAGAACAGCCGCTATGGCACATTCCCATCAGTGAGTGCCGGTTGGCGTATCAGCGAAGAACAGTTCATGAAGGAGATGACTTGGCTGGATAACTTGAAATTGCGTGCATCGTGGGGACAGACCGGTAACCAGGAGATCTCAAATCTGGCCCGCTACACACTCTATGTAAGTAACTATGGTGAGGCCGGTTTTGGTGGACAGAGCTATGGTACTAGCTATGATATAGCAGGAACTAACGGCGGCCAGACGCTGCCCAGCGGTTTCAAACGTGACCAGCTAGGCAATGATGACCTGAAGTGGGAGACTACTACGCAGACCAACTTTGGTTTCGACTTCGGACTGTTCCATAATAGCCTCTACGGTTCGTTTGAATGGTACTTCAAGAAAACCAAGGACATTCTGGTCTATATGCCAGGTATCGGTGTGATGGGTGAAGGTAGCAGTCAGTGGATCAACGCTGGTGAGATGGAGAACAAGGGTATGGAGTTGAATATCGGCTATCGTGGTAAAATCAGTGCTTTCCAATATGATATAGCAGGAAATATTGGTACCTATCGCAACAAGGTGACCAAACTCCCTGAGACCATAGCAGCCAAGGGTACATTTGGCGGTAACGGTGTAGAATCGGTCATCGGTCATCCCATGGGTGCTCAGGTAGGCTATGTCTTTGATGGTATCTTCAAGAGCCAGGAAGAGATCGACAACCACGCCGTTCAGAACGGTGCCGGACTGGGACGTATTCGCTGGAAAGACTTGAACGATGACGGAGTGATCAACGAGAAGGACCAGAAATGGATCTACTCGCCAGTACCTGACTTCACTTGGGGTGTAAACATCTACCTGCAATACAAGAACTGGGACTTCACCATGTTCTGGCAAGGTGTACAGGGTGTTGACGTAATTAGTGACTTAAAGAAGGAGACCGACCTCTGGAGTGGTCTGAACATTTCGAATCTGAACAAGGGTCGTCGTCTGCTCGATGCCTGGACTCCCATGAATATGGATTCCAACATCCCCGCCATCAGCACGATGGACAATAACAATGAGAAGCGAGTCTCCAGTTTCTTCGTGGAGAACGGCTCATATGCCAAGTTGCGTACCATACAGCTGGGTTACAATTTCCCCAAGAACTTTGCTGAGAAGTTGTACATGCAGCGTCTGCGCATGTATGTGTCTGCCCAGAACCTGTTGACTATCAAGTCCAAGAATTTCACAGGAGTTGATCCTGAGAATGCAAACTTTGGCTATCCTATTCCTCTTAACGTGACTTTCGGACTCAATGTATCATTCTAAAACAGCAGCAATCATGAAAAAGATATTCAATATAATATATGCAATGCTTGTCGTTTGCGGACTTGCCAGTTGTGACAGCTTCCTCGACGAGCATACGCCACAGGGAACACTCAGTGATGATCAAGTGAAGGCGGCTGAGAATGCTGAAGCCATGGCGGTATCCGCCTATGCCATCTTCACAACTGCAGAAGATATCAACTCTTCGTTCTCTATGTGGAACTTTGATGTACGCTCAGACGATGCCTATAAAGGTGGTAGCGGAACGAGTGATGGCGACGTGTTCCATCAGTTGGAGGTTCAACAGGGCGTGTTGACCACAAACTGGAACATCAACGATATGTGGGTACGACTATACAACAGTCTGTCTCGTGTGAACAGTGCTATTTCCCTGCTCAATAGTTGCGATGAAAGTTTCAGCATGAAGCAACAGCGTCTGGCAGAGATGAAGTTCTTGCGCGCCTATGGTCATTTCTTGTTGAAACGTCTGTACAAGAACATTCCTTTCGTAGTGAACGAGAATCTCACATACGAGGAGTATAACGAACTCTCCAACACTCAGTACACCAACGACGAAGGTTGGCAACTGATTATCGACGACCTGATGGAGGCATATAACACCTTGCCGCAAGCACAGGTAGAGAAGGGTCGCCCCACCAAGGCTGCCGCAGCCGCTTTCCTGGCTAAGGTTTATCTCTATAAAGCTTATCATCAGGATGAGGCTTCTTCAAACCAGGTGACCAGCATTAACCAGCAAGACTTGGAGAAGGTTATTGAGTTTACCAATCCTTCACTCTATACCAACTATGGCCTGGAGAGTGATTTCCATAACAACTTCCGTCCTGAGGAACAGTATGAGAATGGTATTGAGAGCCTGTGGGCTATCCAGTATTCTCGCAACGACGGTTCTACATATGGTAACCTGAACTGGAGCTACGGCTTGATCCCCCCAAACATCCCAGGAGCTACCGATGGTGGTTGCGACTTCTACAAACCATCGCAAAATCTGGTCAATGCTTATCGCACGGGAGCCGACGGTCTGCCTCTGCTCGATACATTTAACGCCAAGGACTATGACAAGGCCAGTGATAATGCCGACCCACGTCTGTTCCTGACCGTTGGTATGCCTGGTCTTCCTTATATGTTCAACAAAAATTTCATGATGGAAGAAACGAGCATTTGGAGTCGTTCCAACGGTCTTTATGGCTATCATGTTTCACTGAAACAGAATGTCGATCCCGCGCTTATCGACTCTTATCTTATCAAGGGTTCCTACTGGGCATCATCCATGAACCGTATCGTGTTCCGCTATGCTGATGTGCTGCTAATGCGTGCTGAGGCTTATGCCCAACTGGGACAGTCTGCAGAGGCTATCACTTTGGTGAACCAGATTCGTTCACGTGCAGCCACCAGCACCCAGATGATTAGCAACTACCCGAGTCTGTATGGTGTGAAGATGTACATTGCCAATTACAAGGGTTCGTACACGAAGGAACAAGCTGTTAAGATAGTGAAGATGGAACGTCGTCTGGAGATGGGTATGGAGTGTGAGCGTTTCTTTGACCTCGTGCGCTGGGGTGATGCTGCCACTGTACTCAATAAATACTATGCCGAGGAGATTGACAATTGCGCTATCTATGGAAATGCACACTTCACTGCCAATAAGGATGAGTATCTGCCCATACCTTTTGAACAGATTTCCGCCTCTAATGGCCATTATACTCAGAACATTGGTAACTGGTAATAAACAAATAGACATTTGAAGTTATGAATACAAAGATTATAAATATATTCTGCGCCCTCTGCATCGTCTGCGGTCTTTGGTCGTGTTCCGACGACAACGTCAGCGACCTACAGTTGAGCGGTGACTGCATGGTTGAGTCTATTGCACTCGACAATTATGAGGGAACTATCAACTTGGCTTCTCGTAGCATCGTTGTCCGCCTGCCTGAAGTATATGAAACATCTGCCATGCAGGTGACAAAACTCTCCATCTCAGATGGTGCCTCGTGTAATGTAAAGCAGGGTGAGACACTGAATCTGGATGCTGCCAAGGTGCTGAAGGTTAAGAACGGCGACGTGTTCTTGAACTGGACACTAAGTGTACTCCACGATGAGGCTCGTATCACCTCGTTCGTCATCAACGATATCTATCAGGGAACCATCGATCAGACGGCCAAAACCATCACAGTCTATGTGCCAGGCTCTATTGGTGTGACAAGCCTTGTGCCAACTATTGTCTATAGCCAGAATGCTTCGATTACGCCTGCTTCTGGTGTGGCTCAGGATTTCACAAATCCTGTCACATATACGGTAAAGAACAACTCGGCTGAAGCAACCTATACTGTCAAAGTCATTGCCATCGACAAGCCAAAGGCCCTCTTTATCGGTGAACCTAGTTCAATGAACGATCTCGATCCTGAAGCCAAGGCAGCTTGCCAGTGGATGCTGGGCAATGTGCCAGGTACGCTCTATGCTTCGTTTGCAGATGTAGAGGCTAATACCGTTGACCTCTCAGAATGTAAGGTTATTTGGTGGCACTACCACTTCAATGGAGGTGTGGATGGTCATGACCAGTTTGTGGCCAAGGCACCATACGCATTGTCTGCCGTCAACCAGCTTCGTCAGTATTATGAGAATGGCGGGGCATTCTTCCTCACCCGCTATGCCACCAATCTGCCATCGTTCATCGGAGCGACTGGTGATGACGAGTGGACTACGCCTAATAACTGTTGGGGCCAGGACGAGGACGGTGCCGAACTTTGTGGCGGCCCATGGTCATTCCGCATCTTCGACGGTATGAACGATCATCCCATGTGGCAAGGTCTTGTACAGGGCGATAACTCACAGGAGGTCTACTGCACCGATACCGGCTACCACATCACCAACTCTACTGCTCAGTATCATATTGGTACCGACTGGGGTGGTTACGACAACCATGCCGCTTGGGAAACACGTACAGGAGGAAAGATTCTGGGCGTTGGCGGTGACGGTGCTGTCGTAGCTTGGGAGTATCCTGCTAAGGATGGCAAGGGTGGAATCATCTGTATCGGTTCTGGCTGCTACGACTGGTACTCCTATACCTATGAGCCCGGTTATACCGAGAAGTTCCACAAGAACATCGAGATTATGACTCAGAATGCATTTAATCACTTAATGAAATAATGGTTATGAAAACAATCATGTATATCCTTTCTGCTTGTTTCGTATGCTGTGGTATGTCTGCAGCCATGACAAGTTGTAGCGAAGATACTTACGGACCCGACCCATCGAAGGACTGGGCTGGCACTGCGACCGTATTTACTCCTACCGATGATGCTGGTTTCAACACCTATTACATGCCCGCAATCGGTCGTTGTGGCGATCCTATGCCTTTCTTCGACCAAAAGGTCGGCGAGTTCAAGGTGCTTTATTTGCAGGAATACGACAACAATGGGGCTTGTTATCATCCTTTCTGGGGCATCGCGACGAAGGACTGTGCCAACTACACCTCATTGGGTGAGGTATTGCCCACCGGAACTTCGACATCCGAACAGGATGCAGCCCTGGGTACTGGCTGTGCAGTCTATAACGAGAGTGATCAGCTTTATTACATCTATTATACGGGTCATAACCCGCTTTGTAAAAACCGTGAGGTAGTGATGCGCGCCACATCGGCCGACTTCAAGACGTGGACCAAGGATTATATCTGGACACTGAAGGGAACCGACTTTGGCTACGATGCCAACGATTTCCGTGACCCACAGGTATTCAAGGCTGACGATGGCCTGTGGCACATGGTTATCTCCTCAAAGCTGAAGTTTGCTGAGTTCAAGTCCAGCGACTTGAAAAATTGGGAGCATGTAGGCTCGTTCCCCATGATTTGGGACCGCATGTTGGAGTGCGCCGATATATTCAAGATGGGCAACTGGTGGTACATGGTCTATAGCGAGGCTTACAAAACAAGTTGGAGCCGAAAGGTGAAGTATATGATGGCTCCCTCTCTTGAAGCCCTGAAGGCCTGCTTCAATGACCCTGGCGCCAACTGGCCCAAGGATGGTCATGAGGGCGTACTTGACACCCGTGCCTTCTATGCAGCCAAAACAGCCTCGAACGGTACCGACCGATATATCTGGGGATGGTGTCCCTACCGCATAGGTGCTGACATCCACGAGAAGAATACGAATGTTGGTGCTGGCGACGGCAACGAACCGGCATGGTCGGGTGCGTTGGTATGCCACAAGGTTATCCAGCACGCCGACGGTACGCTGACTCTAGGAGCTGTTCCCGCTATGGCCGCTAAGTATAATAAAGAGGCATCAGTGTCTGTCATGGCTTCTAATGGTTATAGCAATGGTTCGCTGACGGGAGACGATGCTTATGTGCTCTACAACCGTCTGGGCACCTGCAATCATATCTCGTTTACCGTAAAGACTTCGAACAATTGGGATAAGTTCGGCGTTTCGTTCGTTCGTGGTACTGATTCCAAGAAGTATTACACCATGGTGGTTAATCCCGAGACTGAGAACAACCGTAAGATTAACTTCGAGCAGGAAGGTGTCGAAGGTAAGGGCTTTATCGAGGCTGTTGACGGTTATTGGTTTGAACGCCCCGCTGACAACACCTACAATATCGACATCTACACTGATAATTCTGTGTTGGTAATGTACGTCAATGGTAATGTCTGCTACACACAGCGTATCTACGGTATCCAGAAAAACTGCTGGAGCATAAACAACTATGGTGGTTCTGTCACTATCAGTGATGTGAAAGTTAGCCAACAATAGATAGCAGTTATGTATTAAGCTAGGGAGTGCGTGCCGTGAGGGTACGCGCTCCTTGTGATTATCGGCAGCCAGACTAAGGGCACTCCTGATACCCCTGAAAAAACGTTCATTGCTTGGAATTTTGTTGCAATGAACGTTTTTTATTAGTGTTTGTATCATTATTTATAGAGTTATCAAAGGAAAAAGGCTACATTTGCAGCAAAATCTTTACATAACTATAAAACCGAATTACATGAAGAAACTGTTTTTAACACTGGTGACATTGATGACGTTCACACTGATGGAGGCTCAGATTTTGCCGATCGTGCTGGGCGACAAGCATGCCATGCTGAGAATGGAGCAGGGAAGAAAGTTTGTGTTACTGCCCGTTCAGGAGACTGAGGAGATAGCGGCTATCGCTGTTTTGGATGCAAGGAACGAGATGGTTCAACGGCTGAACGTAAAGTTGGCTATTGACCGTGTGGACTATTGGGTACCTTATGAGTTGAAGGGTGCCCGTTTGATGGACATCGAGTTCCATGGTGACCGTCGTCAGAAGGGTGCTGTGGGCGAGTTCGTGTGCTGGAAGGAGATGAAGTTCTCTGACACCTTCGATACTACCAACCGCGAGCGGTTCCGTCCGTTATATCACCATACACCGCTCTATGGTTGGATGAATGATCCGAACGGCATGTTCTATAAGGACGGCATGTGGCATCTGTATTATCAGTGGAATCCTTATGGTTCGCAGTGGGAAAACATGACCTGGGGTCATTCTACTACAACAGACTTTGTGCATTGGCAGGTACAGCCTACGGCTATCGAAGCAGACTGGTTGGGTAGCATCTTCAGTGGTTCGTGTGTGACCAATGGCGATGAAGTGGTAGCTATGTACACGTCGGCAGGTCATCACCAAACACAGTCGATAGCCTTCTCCAAGGATGGCGGATACACCTTCCAAAAATATGCAGGCAACCCCGTACTGACCACCAGTGACATAGCCGACTTCCGTGACCCCCGCCCGTTCTGGAACGAAGATATCAAGGCATGGAGTCTCATTCTTGCTGCTGGTCAGGAGATGCGTATTTATTCCTCGAAAGACCTGAAAGATTGGAAATACGAGAGTTCGTTCGGCAAGGAATATGGTAATCACGGTGGTGTCTGGGAGTGCCCTGACTTGTTCCCCATCACCTATCACCCAACACCCAACACCAAAGAAACCAAGTGGGTGCTTATCTGTAACATCAACCCAGGTGGACCGTTTGGCGGCAGTGCCACACAGTATTTCGTGGGTCAGTTTGATGGCCATAAGTTTACGTGTGAGTCGATGCCTAAGGTGACGAAATGGCTCGATTATGGCAAGGACCATTATGCTACTGTGTCGTTCTATAATGCTCCAGAGAATAGACATGTGGTTTTGGCCTGGATGTCTAACTGGCAGTATGCCAACCAGGTGCCGACGAAGCAGTTCCGTTCTGCAAATTCCATCCCTCGCGACCTTGGCCTGTTCCGTAGTGGCGAGGAAACCTATGTCAGTGTAGTCCCCTCGAAAGAGATGCTTTCCATACGTGGACCGAAAGTTAAGAAACCGGTAGAGGCTTGCGAAATAGTGGTTGACATAAAAAATCAGGCCGAGATTGTGCTTAGTAATGCGAAAGGTGAACGAGTGGTGATGACTTATGATGGTCAGAAGCAGCAGTTCAAGATGGACCGCACGAAGAGTGGTGATGTCAGCTTCAGTGAGGCTTTTCCCTGTGAGACCGTAGCTCCTACTTATGGTGCTGTCAAGCAGTTGCGCTTGTTCATAGACCGCTGCTCGATAGAGGTTTTTGATGCAGAGGGTAAGATGGCGATGACTAATTTGGTGTTCCCCTCGGAGCCCTACAGCACGGTGAAGGTGAAGGGTGGCAAGGCAACTATTTATGAGATAAAGGTAAAATAGTAAAATAGTATAATAATAAAAGATATGGGTAATCAAAACAAATCTATTTATCTGATCCCTGTGATGCTCTGCTTCTTCTGCATGGGCTTTGTGGATCTGGTGGGCATAGCCTCCAACTATGTGAAGGAAGACTTGGGCCTGACAGACTCGGTAGCAAACGTTTTCCCATCGTTGGTGTTCTTCTGGTTTCTCATCTTCAGCGTACCAACAGGAATGCTGATGAATAAGATTGGCCGAAAGAACACGGTGTTGCTGTCATTAATCGTTACGGTCATTTCGCTGTTTATTCCGCTTTTTGGTGAGAGTTTTGCTGTCATGCTGGTGGCCTTCTCGCTTTTAGGTATCGGTAATGCACTGATGCAGACCAGTATTAACCCACTGGCCATGCTCATCATTGGCGACAAGAACCTTGCATCGACGTTGACCTTCGGACAGTTCGTCAAGGCCATAGCCTCGTTTCTGGCTCCCTATTTGGCCATGTGGGGTGCTACGCAGATGATGCCATCGTTCGGCTATGACTGGCGTGTGTTGTTCCTTGTATATTTAGTAGTCGGTATCCTGGCATCTGTTCTGCTGTGGGTAACTCCTATTCAGGAAGAAATCAGTGGTGGCAAGTCGTCGTCGTTCATGGATTGCTTTAAACTACTGAACAAGCCCATTGTTCTATTGTCGTTCTTTGGCATCATGTGTCACGTAGGTATCGATGTTGGTACCAACACCACTGCACCCAAACTTTTGATGGAGCGTGTCGGTATGTCGCTCAATGAGGCTGCCTTTGCCACTTCACTCTATTTCATCTTCCGTACTATTGGAGCACTGACGGGGTCGTTCTTCCTTCGCGTACTGAAGACACGCTGGTTCTTCATTATCAGTGTCTGCTTGATGGCTCTCTCTATGGTGCTGATGTTCAGCGGTGAGTCGAAGATTTTGCTCTACACAGCCATCGCCCTCGTAGGGTATGGAAACTCCAACATCTTCTCGATGGCCTTCTCTGAGGCACTGCTCTCTGTACCCGACAAACAGAACGAGGTGTCGGGACTGATGATTATGGGACTCTTTGGCGGAACGGTGTTCCCACTCATCATGGGATTCATGAGCGATGCTATGGGACAGGCTGGTGCCGTAGCTGTGATGGCTATAGGTGTCATCTATCTCTTTACTTATATTCCGCAAGTTAAACACTAATGACACTCCCCTAACCTCTCCCTTCGAGGGAGGGGAGTGATTTGAGCTGTCAAACGAAATAGCAACAAAATAAACAATAACAATCATGGAAAGAAAAATTGTAGGTCTGGGCGAGGCATTATGGGACTGCCTGCCCGAAGGAAAGAAACTAGGTGGCGCACCTGCCAACTTCGCTTATCATGCCGGACAGTTCGGTTTCGACACCCTTGCCGTGAGTGCGCTGGGTGAGGATGCGCTGGGCGAAGAGACGATTGCCGCGCTGGAAGAGCACCGGCTGAACTACCTGATGCCGCGCATCCCTTATCCCACGGGAACGGTGCAGGTGACGCTCGACGAGCAGGGTATTCCTACATACAACATACGCGAGGGCGTGGCATGGGACAACATCCCGTTCACCCCTGAGATAGAAGAGGTGGCCAAGACTTGCCAGGCCGTATGCTTCGGCTCGCTGGCACAGCGCAGCGTGGTGAGCCGTGAGACCATCGGAAAGTTCCTGGATGCCACACCGGCCGACTGCGTGAAGATTTTCGACATCAACCTGCGCCAGAGCTTCTTCACCAAGGAAATCATAGAGGCCTCGATGCACCGCTGCAACATACTGAAAATCAACGACGAGGAGCTGGTGGTGGTGAGCCGTATGTTCGGACTGCCCGACCTCGACGAGGAGAAGCGCTGCAAACAGCTCATCAAGGAGTACAACCTGGATATTCTGGTGCTGACCTGTGGCACCAACGGCAGCTATGTGTTCACGGCCGAGAAGTCGTATTATCAGCCCACACCGAAGGTGGAGGTGGCCGACACGGTGGGAGCCGGCGACTCGTTCACGGGTTCTTTCTGTGCAGCCATCCTGAAGGGCAAGCCCATCCACGAGGCGCATGAACTGGCCGTGAAGGTGTCGGCCTTCGTATGCACGCAGAACGGTGCCATGCCCACGCTGCCCGAGGACTTTCTGGTATAATCAGGAAGAACGGTAGATAATTGTTTCATGATGATAAGGGCTGTGTCTTATATTCAGGCGCAGCCTTTTCTGTTTCGAGCTATAAATCGGAAAAGACTAACTTAACATGAATTAAGAATAAGCAACTTCCTGTTTCTTGACACGAACTGTTTTTTGCGCTATCTTTGCACCGTCAAATCATAACAAACAATTTATATGGAGACAAAAGAAATCATAAGAAACATTCGAGAGAAAAACAATCTGACGCAAGAGCAGTTTGCGGAACTAATTCATGTAACACGTCAGGCAGTAAGTCGATGGGAAAACGGTGAGACACAGCCGGATACTGAACAGTTGAAGACTTTGTCAAAACAGTTTGGCGTATCTATCAATACGCTGCTCGGTTCACCTCAGACGTTGTACTGTCAGTGCTGCGGAATGCCATTGTCGGATGACACGATGATTAGCCACGAAGTGGATGGTAGCTTCAACGAGGACTACTGTAAATGGTGCTACGCAGATGGCAACTTCACATATAAGGATAAAGATTCCTTGCTTGACTTCCTCGTCAGTCACATGCCCAACCCCGATAATCAGTCAGATACCGAACGACGCAGACTTTACGACTCGCATCTATCGATGCTAAAGCATTGGCGATAGGATTACAGAAGTACGGAAAAGCAAAGAAATGACATTTTTCTTTGCTTTTCGCTTTGTTTATACTACCTTTGCACATAAATAGCAAAGAAACAATGTATCGCAAGTAATGATAATAACGACATAGTTCATGATATGAAGATATTCGCTATAGGAAAATATTACGGGAAAGAAAGAATTAAATAAAAGTCCTTATTTAAAAGGCTTTTGACATACATCAACAATATCCATTTTCTTTTTATTGGCCGTTTTAGGGCGTATTTTTGTTACTATTTTGTTACTTTTTACTCAAAAAGTTTGGAGCGTATGCAATTTATTTGTATTTTTGTCCCCGGGTAAACAGAATAGTAACATTATGGCAAGAAAGAAATCACTTAAGGCAAAAGAGCCGGTGCGCATTCGTTTTAAAGATTTGACGAATGGCAATAAAAGCATCTATCTTGATATTTATCAGGATGGAAAGCGTAGTTATGAGTTTTTGAAATTGTATATCGTTCCTGAGATTAACCAAAAGGCGAAGCAGGCGAATGAGAAAACTCTTGTGGCAGCTCAGGCTATCAAGTCCCAAAGAGTGTTGGATATAACCAACGGCAGGGCAGGAATCGATAAGGATTATGGGAATCTGCTTTTGCTTGATTGGATGCGTAGTTTTCAATCTTCCAGGATCAAGGCGGGGCAAAGTTTAAGAAGGGCCGAGCAGATAGGCAGCGCAATAAAGCATATAGAGGCCTTTAATGAAGGCCGTAAAATAAAGATGAGGGATGTTGATGAAAAGTATTGTAAATCATTTATTGAATATCTGATGGGGGCGAAGTCAAGGACAGCCACAAAGAACGAGAAACCTCTATCGAGAACATCTGCACATTCTTATTTTATAGTGTTAGCCTCAGCGTTAAAGGAAGCCCAGCGTCAGAAAATTATACCTATAAATCCGGTCAATAATCTTGGGTCGGAAGATTTGAAGAGATTAAAGACTGTTGGCAAGGATGTTGGTTATCTTACCATCGAAGAAGTCCGGGCCCTAATAGATTGCAAGTATCAGGAGCAAAATAAAATACTTCGTCAGGCGTTTCTTTTTGCCTGCTTTACGGGCTTTCGTATCAGTGATATACGTTCTTTAAAGTGGGGCGAGATAAAGAGTGTAGAAGGAAATTATTTTGTCCGCAAGAAAATGAAGAAAACGCAGTCTTATATTGATTTGCCTTTGCCGGAACAGTCTCTTTATTGGCTTCCGAATAGGGAGAGCAAGCAGGATAGTGATTTTGTTTTTCCTACGGCTGGCAAGTGGTCCAGGGAGAAATTGCAGGACACATTACCCAAAACGCAGTGGTGCGTTAATACAGAGTTAAGAAGGTGGGCGAAGAAAGCGGGGGTGAAAACTCATATTACATTTCATATGAGCCGTCACACTTATGCCACAACTTTAATAACGCTCGGTGCCGATCTTTTTACCGTACAGAAGTTGCTGGGGCATAAGAGCATTCAGACTACGCAGATATATGCGGAACTGGTGGGAAAGAAAAAGCGTGATGCGGTTAATTTGTTGAACAAAGTTATGAAATAAAGGCTATGGAAAACTACAAAATGAATAATCAAACAGCATACAGTTTACACGATGAAGTATGCGAAGGCACTACATTTACGGTCGAGGGTGATTGCCTGGATAGTCCTTTTTCTCCAATCCGATTAAAAGACGGTCAAAAGTTGAACGTTTGTGAGTTTGCCGGTTTTGTTGCCCATAAAGATATTGAGAAAGTGAGGGGCAGGGTATGCGTGATTCAGTATTCCCATTGGGGGTATAGATATTTTATAGTTAAAGAAGTGGTTGGGATAGATGAGGCTGCAGGTCGTTTGCGTTTACGTTATTATTATCCTTTGGTTTCTGATGTTTTCTTGAATATTAAAGAAATAGAAAGGGTTTGGATAGTTGAAGGCGTTAACTAAAGGAGGGTTGCTATATGGTAAAATTAAACGATGTAGGATTTGATTTAATGATTGACAGTCGGCCTGTAAAATTTATAGAGAGTCGCGCAAAATTTTATGGGCTTATTCCGGAAGTTCTTCTTTTGGCAGGAGTATATGACAAGGTTACTTTTTTTTCAATATTAGATCGTTACTTTGAAAAGAGAGATGATATTTATGAGATCATTCTAAATATTTCGGATAATTGGGCGGCTAAAGCACCTTATGAAGAAGGCGAAATTATTTTGAAGGACGATTTTACAGATGAACCATATATTAGCAGAACTTTTCCCATAGACGTAAAAGATAGAAGTAAATTGAAATTTACCCCTATACAGAAGAATTGGCTTTCTGAGTGGTTCCACAGGAAAGGGGAAGAAGCAAAGAAGGTGCAGAAGAAAACGAAAATGGAGAGGTCTTTTGCAATGGGGGAAATGGCTATGGCTACTCCTGAAGCAGAAAGAGCATTTAAGATTGCAGAAAATAAAGGATACATAATAAAAAACGGGAATCTTTATGCCTGGAATACATCATTTTCATATAGTTTATTAGGCTTCTTTTTGGGCTTGCTTTTCTGTAATGACAAAGTAGTCATAGAGCACCACCAGCCTTCAATCAAAAAGGGAAAGGATTTTAATTCTGCTTCTTATTTTAAAAGACTATTCGGTGGTATAGACGTTGGTAAATGTAGGAGGGACCTCTTAAACAAAACTAGCTACCCTCCACCAGGATGGGAAGAAATAGAAAAGATAGTAAATGAGGCAAAGGCAACCTAAACAGTTGCCTTTTTTTTCGTCGTTATTTCATCGTTATTTCGTTGCTAATGCATAATAATGAAGTGCTTTTGCTTAGAATTGTGTTTCTTTGTGCCAAAATTCATAGTTATGAAAGAATTGATAAATAGTTTTCTGCAATTTGTGGAACAGTCCATAAATACGAAGGTGGCCGAGGGACTACAGGCGGCTGGTGTTCGTGGGTATGTGCTTGAAAAGAAGATGTTAAGCATTGACGATGTATCGGTGCTGACAGGTCTCAGCAAGAGCCATCTTTATAAGATGACGTGCAGCCATCAGATACCCTACTACAAGCCTAATGGAAAGCTAATGTATTTCGATGAGGCTGAGATCGAGGAATGGATGCGGCAGAACCGGATAGAAACAACCGATGAAGCTGAGCAAAGGGCATTGTCGTATGTTATAGAGAAAGGAGGTATGAAATGAGAAAGAAAGGTTTAACGGAGGCTAGTCCCGCCCGTATTGGTAGAGTAATAAGAGATGTTTGGTTTATTGTGGAGACCCAGGGCAAAGCACCGGCACCCAATGAATTAGAAATGATTTGCTATATGAATGGTATTTCTTGCGATGATGTTTGCAAATTGATGGACGTTATTGCGAATACCTGGGAACCAAAGAAAGTTGCGAATACCTGGGAACCAAAGAAAGTAGGTTAATATGAACAAACAGTTATCCATATTTGAAGATGAAGGCTATCTCCAGGGGTACAGTCCGAGAGATGCAGAAGAAAGGGCGAGGCGTGAGAACGAGGCTAATATGGACGAAATTTCTCCGCTATCGGCTTCAAATGGTGTGGGCGGGGTATTTGTAGGCCGTACGGGTGAACAGGCGCAGAGGGTGATTGATTTGCTTTCTGATGGGTTCAGGCATAGTGTGTTGGATATATCCAGGCGTTTACGTATTGCTGATCCCAGGAGTGTTATCAGGTCCATAAGAAAATCCGGCATTGTGGTTTATGATATATGGGAAACTTCGCAGAATGGGAACCGTTATAAAAGCTATTGGATAAGAAAATGAAGAGGTCTAAGAAAGAAAGCTTTATCTTGTACCTAGATAGCCGTAATCTTCTCGATTGTTTAGATTATGAGAAGAAAGGGAGGTTAATTGAAGCAATTTTTGCCTATGTAGCAGGTGAGGAAGTCCCCAGTTTATCCCCTGATGTGAAAATAGTTTTTATCTCTATAAAGACATATTTGGATAAGGACAGAGAAAAGTATTTGGAGAAATGCGAAAAAAATAGCAAAAACCAAAAGGCGAGATGGAAAAATAGAAATGTATACGATCGTATACAAACGTATACAAATGATACTGATAATGATACTGATAATGATAATGATACTGATAATGATACTGATAATGATAATGAGAGTGGGGGATATATATATAAAAACCAACCTAAGGGTCCGGAAGAAGTCGTGGCTTATATAAAGGAAGAGTGGGACTGGGATTCGAAGAGTGCGAAAGAATGGGGAGAAAGATTTTTTTATCATTACGATGCCCAGGGTTGGGTGCTTGGCAATGGGCGGCCCATACAAGATTGGCGATCAGCCCTTTATAATTTTGTGGATGGAAAACGTAATATTAAATTATGTGGAGAATAAAAAAATGACAAAAGAAACAAAACAATTCCGCATCAAAGTCGGAGAAAAAATGGATTTTGGCACTAAGCAGTATTGTAACGACACCCTGGAGAGGATGACTGAAGCTTTCCGGGGGGATGTGTTGAAGCGCTTTGGATTGGAGCGTAACGAGACAACATTTAATGACCTGATGAGTGGCGGCCCGGAATCGGTTGCCCGGTACCGGGAAAGGCTAGAAGCAGAACTACCGGTAAATTCCGTATTGACGTATATTGCGGAGAAAGCCCAGGCGGAACTTGATCAGGCCCTGGGGGAATTGTATCGTTTTATTGAATCGTTGCAAAAATTGCAGTCAGGTGGTAAAAATTTTCATTCGATGTGCCTTGCGGCTGAATATGTGCGCTTTGACGATGAGGCCGGGCGCGTCGTGTTGACTGAAAAAGGCCAGGAGGCCTTAGAGAATGAAACAGGGTATTATCTCACTAGCAAGAAACAACTTGATTGTTTTAATTTGGCTTCAGAGATAGTCAAAAAATATAAAAAGTTATCTGCACTGGTTGCAGATTGTCGGCCGCTTAAGGTTATAGATGATGGTCTGCAGGGGGTTATACGTATCGATGGAGGTAATGCCGAGGTTAGAGTTGAAAATATAGTAAGGATATGATTTTTCTTTCTTCATCTTTTTTATAAACGGAGCCCCTGGGGGTGATGGGTCAATGCGATTTTTTTGCTTCCCGGGGGCGTTTAACTCCGAGTGAACTCCGAGAAAATGAATTTATAGGAAAGAAATAAAGGTAGTCGATATGAAAGCTTTTGAGTTGTTAGAAACAGTAAAGGATGCTCTCGGAATAATAGAGGCGAACGGTATCAAGTTTAGCGATTTCCACCATTTGGAATTGTTTAAGGAGTATTCGCGCCTTATGAGTGAAGGATGCAAGAAAACGTACATTTATTGTTACCTTTACGAAAAGTATGGGGTAACCGAAAGAACCATAAAAAGGATTTACGCTGACCTCAATAAAGAAATAGAATTGTAAGGGAGATAAGAATATGACACAGGAAGACCAAATCATTCTGGATATTAAGGTTAATTACGAAGATGCGATGTCTGCAATCGCTGAATATAGAAGTAAGATTCAGGACTTGCAGAAGACGAAGAGGAAATTGGAGGAAGTAAACAAGGAACTTGAACAGGAAGGCGAGAAGGAGGGTTCTGTGTGGATGGAGAATCAGAAGCAGAAAGAAGCCATCAACGCGGAACTGAAACGGGAGAAGGATGCAGTCCGTGAACTCTCGAAAGAAGTTCAGAATAACCTGAAGCAAAGGAAAGAGGAAGCTGGCTCGTTGCGCGCCTTGCGTGCTGAACTCTCGAACCTGACAAAACAGTATGATGGATTAGGAGAAGAAGCGAGAAAAGCAGATTTGGAGCGTTCTTTGGAAGAAGGAGGCATTGCGGCACAGATTGTCGACGTGACGAACAAAATCAAGGAAGCCGAGGAAGCCACATTACGCTTCTATCGTAACGTAGGAAACTATGAAGGGTCAGTCAAGCCATTACGACAAGAATTGAAAGAAATCGTAATGGAGATGACTAAACTCAAGCTTGAGGGTAAGGATTCAGGCGAAAGGTACCAGGAACTTGCGAAACGTGCTGGCGAGATTAAGGATGCTATGATGGATGCGTCGGAAGAGGTTAGGCAACTTGCATCCGATACCAGTGATTTCGATGCCATTCTCCAGGCAATGACAACGGGCGGCGGCGTATTCGAAGCAGCAACGGGAGCGATGGAATTATTTGGCGTTGAATCCGAAAATGTTGAGGAAGCGCAAAAGAAATTACAGGCTACAATGGCCGTAGTACAAGGTCTTACAGCCGTACAGAATAATCTCCAGCGTGAATCCGCCTTATTGCTGGGTGTTTCAGCCGTGCAAACGTGGGCATTACAGAAGGCCAAACTTGCGGAAGCGGCTGCAACAAAGGGCGGCACGGTAGCAACCATTGCGGCAACCGCAGCGCAAAAGGTGTTCAATGCTATTGCAAAGGCTAATCCGTATGTATTGCTTGCAACGGCCTTGATTTCTGTTGTGGGTGCGTTGGCTCTATTTAGTAAAGGCAGTCAGGAGGCAGCCCGCGCACAGAAGGCGATGGATGCTGAACTTGCGAACACGAATGAACAGTTAGAACGTATCAAGAGTGAATCCGATTTCAATATAGAGATAGCACGGGCGGCAGGAGCTTCTGAAAAGGCCATCCGCTCAATGCGTTTGGAAGCAGCACGGGCGGCATTAGTTTTGGCTGATCTTCAATTGGATCGCGCTATGGTTGGCGGCACGCCTGAACAAATCAAACAGGCGCAGGAACAGTCACAAAACGCTTGGCAGGGTGTTATGAAAGTATTGAATGATAATACTATCGCAGAAGTAAAAGCCCGTCACGCAGGAAGTAAAAAGGTAGCATCTGCAATACGGAGCGGTGGCAATGATGTTGCAAATGCACAAAGTCAGGCCGCAGAAAAGGAACGTGAAGCCATCCGTCAGGCCGAGGATGCCTTGCTTGATTTATTGGATAAGAGCATTGATAGACAACGCAAGGAACTGAATTTGCAATACGATAGACAGATTGAGGATTTGCGTAAGACCCTGAGCACCGAGAAGAATTTGACCGAGAAAGCCCGTCAAGCTATCAATCAGACGATCACGGCACTTGAACAAAAGAAGATTCAGGAGTTAAAGAAACTTTCCGATGAAGAGGTCAAGACACGAATCGAGACCGAGCAGAAGATAATCGAGAACGTGCTAACAACCGTCAAGGAGGGCAGCGAGCAGCAGCTTACCTTGAAACGTCAGCAACTTGATAACGAGGAAGCGATGGAGGTTGCACAGGCGCAGAAGGATGTCACAGATGCCGAGGAACGTGAGCGGCTGATATTGTCTATTCACGCGAAGTATAATGCCGAGCGCGAAAAGATGGATGCCGAAGCCTATAACGCCTATCTCGAACAACTGACAAAGGAAACCGAAACGCGATTCCAAACAGCAATCGCTCAGGCCGGCAATAATGAACTGGAAGTGTTGCGTATTCAGATGGAATTGAAGCAGACGCTTTTGGAGCAGGCCCAGCAGAAGGAGGGAGAGACGATAAAAGCGTTCAACCTCCGGAAGCTGCAGATGGAGCAGCAATATAATGAAGCGAAGAAGGCTTATGCGGATGCGGAGGTGCAGATAGAGCAGGGAAAGCTCCAGGCGATGGCGAGTGTGGCCAATGGTATCGGGCAGATATTTGAAGCGCTGGGAGAGGATAATGAGGACTTTGCGAAGCTTTCAAAGGTTCTCGCACTTGCGGAGATTGCCATTAATACGGGTAAGGCGATTGCGGCAGGTGTGGCTCAGGCCCAGTCAGTTCCCTATCCGGCAAATATAGCGGCCATTGCTTCAACGGTGGCAACGGTATTGGCGAATATAGCAACGGCCATAAAGACCGTAAAGAGCGCGAAGTTCGCGCAGGGTGGTACGATTCAGGGTGCAGGCTCCGGAACTTCTGATAGTATCAGAGCAAGGGTGTCAAATGGTGAATCAGTGAACACGGCACAGGCCACGTCTCTGTTCGCCCCGTTGTTGTCTTCGCTGAATCAGTTGGGTGGTGGTGTTCCGATTGTGGCGGTCAGTCCACAGCAGCAAATCGGTGAGGATATGCTGGCGAATGCCTTTGCGCGTGGTGCTGCAATGTTGCCGAACCCCGTTGTGAGCGTAGAGGAAATCAATACCACGAATGAGCGCGTAAAGGTTATTGAACGATTGAGTAGAATGGGATAATAAAAGATAAGGGATTATGCTAAAGGCTTTTAAGGAATACCGCGAAGAATGGTATAAGACAATCGAATCAAAGTATTTGAGTGGCGAGAGTGTTATTGCCTTTGAGTTGTGGCTTTATGTGAAAATCTGTTTGGAACTTGGGACCGATGGGTTGCTTGATCCTAATTTTTGGAAAGTTTATAACGAAATGGCTTTCCGTGATAAGGAGTTATTCGAATGTGTAACAAGGGCTTTGCGAGGTCTTATAATGTTTTCCGGTGTAGAGGGTTTTACGCCCTTTGTTAGAATATCGGATGAAGTGGAGAAATACAACAATATGTTGAATCTTTAAAATATAGAGGGTAATGAAAATGAAGAATTTTTTGAGGAATTTTTTTTGCAGGAATTCGAGGCCTGTGGACACTTTAACTGAGAGCGAACTGAGAAAAAAGTGTGCAAATGGAAGCGAGAAACCTGTCGAGATGAGACGTAAGAAGGTGAAGGCTAGTTACAAGGCGGAAATCGAGCGGCTGAAGTCGGAGTATGACGATCTGAAGGCCGAACGCGAGCGACTGAAATCGGAACTCGAGGATGCAAAGAAGAATGTATTGACAGCAGATGAACGTCGAATCTTGAATGCCGTCGAGAGTGCTGGCGGTGAGAGTGTAATTAACATGTTTAATCGTAAAAGTATGGAGGGCAAGAAAATGAAGAAAAAGTGATTTTTTTTAAATGAATGATAGAAGTAGTAAATCAAATTTAGTAGTAAATCAAATTTAGTAGTAAATCAAATTATAAAAACAAAAGTGTTGTTGTTATAATTTTCCATTCTGAGTTTACTCTATAAACAACATGTTAAAACTATCTTGCCCCGGGACTACAGACTATAATTGCCTGTTCCCGGGGCTTTTAATGAAATCAAAATAATTTTATTATCTGAATTATTGTAAAGTGATTATTTTTTTGTAATTTTGCACCCGTAAAGAGTCGAGAATTGTCCGTTTTGTTACTATTCTGTTACCCAAACATAGTTTCATTCGGGCAATTCTTTTGTATATCAGTTATTTAGATATGATATGAAGATATTCGCTATAGGTATGAACTACGCGCAGCACAATAAAGAGATGGATGGCGCGTTATATAAACCGGAGGAACCGGTGGTGTTTCTGAAGGCCGATTCGTCGCTGCTGAAGGATAAGAAACCGTTTTTCCTGCCCGATGAATTGGGGCGTGTGGACTATGAGACGGAACTCGTAGTGCGTATTAGTCGTTTGGGAAAGTCTATTCCCCAGCGGTTTGCCCACCGCTATTATGATGCGGTGACCTGCGGCATTGATTTTACTGCCCGCGACCTGCAGCGGAAATGCAAAGAGAAGGGGCTGCCCTGGACACTCTGCAAGGGATTTGACGGGGCAGCTGCCATAGGTGAATGGGTGCCTGTGGAGAAGTTCCGTGATATTCAGGCCATTCACTTCCATCTTGACATCAACGGAAAGACCGTGCAGGAGGGATGTACGAGTGATATGCTCTACGGGGTGGATGAACTGATTGCCTACATTTCGCGGTGGTTCACGCTGAAGACGGGAGACATTCTCTTTACGGGAACCCCCGTGGGCGTTGGACCAGTTCACATCAATGACCATCTTGAAGGATGGCTCGAGGAGCGCAAGGTGATGGAGTTCAACGTGAAGTGATTTAAATGTAAAAAAGTAAAAGGGTAAAATATAGATGGAGAGAAAGAGGCATCTGGTAAGCTGGATGGTAAGAGGGTTTTTACTCTTTTACCTTTTTGCCTTTTTACCTTTTAATCTAAGTGCGCAGCAGCGGTTCTTTAACCTGACTGCAGATGAAGTCAGGATTGATTCTGTGCTGCCTGTTTTTGCTCATTCTTTTCCGCTCAGTGACTGCTATGCCGATTCCACCTATACGGTGAATATCGTCTATCCGGAATTTATTACGATGAGCGATGCCGATATCCGAAAATTCAAGAAAATTTCAAACCAAGAACTGCCTGCTATCCCCAATATTCAGACGCAATTGGTGGTGGAGCGCAAGAAGGGTTCGTTGGAAGTATTCTTTGTGCCATTGGTGAAACGTGACGGCAAATACCAGAAACTGGTGAGTTTTATGCTGGAGGTGGTAGCTAAGGGCAAGCATCGGGAAGCTAGGAGCAAAATGCTGGGAGCGAAAGCTAAAGCCCAGGGCGTTAGCGAGCGCTATGCGGCCCATTCTGTGCTGGCTTCTGGGAAATGGGCCAAGATTCAGGTGCCTTCTACAGGTGTTTATCAATTAACTGACGAACTGATTCGTAAGGCGGGCTTTACGGATTTGTCCAAAGTTCGGGTGTATGGTTATGGCGGTAATCTGCAGAATGAGACTCTTACGGAAGCTGATCTGGTAGAAACTGACGATCTGAAGGAGGTGACGCTATGTTCTGTTGGCGGTCGCCGACTTTTCTATGCTAAAGGCCCTGTCAGTTGGGGGAGTCCCACGTCAACCATTCGTACACGGAATCCTTATAGCGACTATGGCTGTTATTTTATCACGCAAGGTGATACGCAGACTGAGACTACGGACAGTGCGACATTCGTTGGTTCGTTTTATCCTGCGGCTGATGATTATCATTCGCTTCATGAGGTGGATGAATTTGCCTGGTTTGAAGGCGGGCGCAATCTCTTTCAGAATGATCCCATCAACAACGGCAGTTCAAAAACCTATACCATTCCCACCAGCGGAAAGGATGGAAGCGCCAGGATTACGGTCTGTCTGACGGCAGGTGTCACATCTATTGCACAGGTTTCCATCAATGATAATCCTGTGGAAAATTTCTCACTGAATATTTCAAGTAGTTATGAGCACGGAACTTCCAGCGTGCGTACCTTTACCATAGATAACGCAAAGGCAGAGAATACAGTGACCATTACCACGACTAGTGGTGGTCCGGTGCGTCTTGACTATATCTCTTCCCAGTTTGCCACACCTTTCCCTGCCGTTAAACTTTCATCAGCCAATATTCCCGTTCCAGAGTTTGTTTACAACATTACCAATCAGGATCATCACGCAGATGAGGCTGTGGATATGGTCATCATCATACCTACTTCACAGAAGTTGAAGGCACAGGCCGAACGCTTGAAGGCATTCCATCAGCAGCATGATGCCTTGAGTGTACGAATTGTTCCTGCTGACGAACTGTTCAACGAGTTTTCTAGTGGCACGCCCGACGCCAATGCTTACCGGAGGTATCTCAAGATGCTCTACGACAGGGCAGGGGATAATCCTTCCCTGATGCCGAAATATCTCTTGCTCTTTGGTGATTGCGCTTGGGATAACCGTATGAATTCATCGGCTTGGACCAACTTCAGTGCCGATGATTTCCTGCTCTGCTATGAAAGCGAAAACTCTTTCAGCAGTACCGATTGCTATGTGAACGACGGATTCTTCTGCAGCTTAGATGACGGAGAAGGTGGCAACCCGGCTGGCAGTGACAAGCACGATATCGCAGTAGGGCGTTTCCCCGTCCGTACGGCTGAGGAAGCTAAGGTTTTGGTTGACAAAACAATTGCCTACGTTGAGAATAAGAATGCCGGTTCGTGGCAGAACGTGGTGATGTTTATGGGTGATGACGGCAATAACAACCTTCACATGAGGGATGCCAACGAGGCTGCTGTGATGGTGGAGAGACTGAATCCCGGGCTTGTCGTGAAACGGGTGATGTGGGATGCCTTTGCGGAAGTGGTAACCTCTACCGGTAATACTTATCCTGAAGCTACTTCGATAATCAAACGGCAGCAGGCCAATGGCGCACTGGTGATGGACTATTGCGGTCATGGAGCCCAGGGACAGATTTCTCATGAGGGCGTACTTCATCTGAGTGACTTCAAGAGTTTCACCAACACCAATCTGCCGCTTTGGATTACAGCATCCTGTGACATTGCTCCCTTTGACTCTCAGACTGAGAATATCGGTGAGCAGGCCGTGCTCAATCCTAAGGGTGGAGCCATCGCCTTCTATGGAACGACTCGTACCGTCTATACCGATCGCAACAAACGTATCAACAAAGCCTTCCTAAGGGCATTGTTTACCCGAGTGAACGACAACTACGTTTCTCTGGGTGAAGCCCAGCGGATAGCTAAGAACTCGCTGCTTTCCGATGGCGCTGACGGTTCTGACCTGACGGTCAACAAGTTGCAGTATTCCCTGCTGGGTGATCCTGCCTTGAAACTTAATATTCCTACGTTGAAAGCCGTCATCGATACGATTAACGGGAAGGCTGTAGGAGATTCCAAAGATATTCAGTTGAAAGCGCTTTCCGTAGCAAACGTAAAAGGCCATATTGAGAAAGACGGAGTGAAGTCAACTGACTTCAACGGCAAGATAACAGCTACGGTGCGTGATGCAGAGGAATTGATTACATGTAAGCTGAATGCCTCGGCCGATGCAGATGAGGCCTATGCCTATTATGACCGTACGAAGACGCTTTTCAACGGAACGGACAGCGTGAAAGGTGGCAATTTCAGTTTCTCATTTGCTGTGACGAAAGATATCGGCTATTCTGATGAGGAGGGAATGGTTAACGTCTATGCTGTGGATGCCACCAATAATGTGATGGCCAACGGCTACTCCACCGATTTCATCGTTGGAGGAACGGAAGATGTGGCCAACGATGAAATCGGTCCCCGTGTTTATTGCTATCTGAATAGTCCGTCGTTTGTGAATGGCGGCAATGTGAACAGTACTCCCTATTTCGTGGCTCAGGTTAGTGACGAAGACGGTATCAACACCACAGGCACAGGAATTGGCCACGACTTGGAACTTATTATTGACGGGGATATGTCGAAAACGTACGTGCTGAATGATTACTTTGCTTACGATTTTGGTACATTCACCAGCGGGGAGACGCATTACAGCATACCGGCGTTGAGTCCTGGACAGCACACACTGAAGTTCAGAGCCTGGGACGTGAAGAACAATTCCACGACGGCCATACTTTCATTTAACGTGGTGGAAGGCCTCCAACCCAACTTCTTCAATGTGGGACTTTCGAAAAATCCTGCCTCCCAAAGCACCACCTTTATTATTAATCACGACCGTGCCGGTAGTAATCTCGATGTGGAAATTGACATTTTCGATTTGAGTGGGCGACTGCTTTGGAATTATACGGAGAGCGGTGTGTCTACGGGTAACACCTACACCGTTGATTGGGATCTCTGTGTGGATGGTGGCCGTCGGCTTCAGACGGGTGTCTATCTCTACCGTGTACGTATCAGCAGTGACGGCAGCAGTCAGGCTTCGCAGGCCAAGAAACTCATCGTGATGCAATAAATCGCCAATAAATCAGTTATTTAATAGCAACATTAATTGATAATAATGAAATATAGTTTGAAAATAACACTTGTCGTGCTCCTGTTGATTTGTGCGCTTACGGCCAAGTCACAAGACAAGCGCGATATGTTCAATCCCGTGCATACAGCCTTGGTTTCGCAGACCATTGCCCCTGATGCCCGTTCTGCCGGTCTTGGTGATGTTGGTGCTGCAACCGATCCTGATGTGAACTCTCAATATTGGAATCCCGCCAAGTATCCATTCTGTATCAGCCGTGCTGGTGTGGCAGTCAACTACACGCCTTGGTTGCGTCAACTGGTTAATGATATGTATCTGGCTAATGTTGCGGGTTATTACCGTATTGGCGAATACAGTGCCGTTTCTGCTTCTATTGATTATTTCTCGTTAGGTGAGGTATATACCAGTGAAGATGAGGGCGCTATGACGATTAAGCCTTATGAGATGTCGTTCGATGTCGCCTACTCACTGATGCTGAGTGAGAAGTTCTCGCTATCTGCCGGTGTGCGTTTCCTGTTGTCTGATATGTCTTACAGTACCACGGAGGAGCGTTCTGCCTCTTCGGCCTTTGCTGCCGATCTCGGTATGTATTATCACACCTATCCTAATATAGGCAGCCGCGAGTGTCAGTTGGGCTTGGGCCTCTACATCCGAAACATCGGTTCGAAGATTACTTTTGGGGGCAGCAACTACAGTGAGTTTATCCCCACCAATATGCGTGTGGGTGCTTCGTTGATGTTTCCTATCGATGAATACAACAAGGTGACCATTGCCGCCGATGCCAACAAACTGCTTGTGCCCACCTATCCTGTCGATGAGAACGGCGAATACAGTGAGGCTTATGCCATCGAGCACTATTATAATGTGGGAAGTATCTCGGGCATGTTCAAGAGTTTCAGTGATGCTCCTAACGGTTTCAAGGAGGAACTGGAAGAGATTCAGTGGAGTGCAGGTGCCGAATACACTTACAACGACCGTTTCACCATTCGTGCCGGATATCACCACGAGAGTGAGAACAAGGGTAACCGTAAGTACTTCACAGTAGGTGCAGGTTTCCGAATGAACGTCTTTTCGTTGGATGCTGGTTATGTGATAGCCACGGCCAAGAGTAATCCGCTCGACCAGACACTCCGTTTCACGATGACCTTTGATATGGACGGAATCAAGGATTTGTTTAAGAGATAAGAACCCCAATGACTATTCGTGTTGGTTTTGGCTACGACGTTCATCGCCTTGTTCCTGGCCGCGACTTGTGGTTGGGCGGCATAAAGATTGAGCATACATTAGGCTTGCTGGGCCATTCCGATGCCGACGTGCTTATTCATGCTATCTGCGATGCATTGCTTGGAGCTGCCAATATGCGGGATATCGGCTACCATTGGCCCGATACTTCTGAGGATACCCTGAATATGGACAGCAAGATTATCCTCAAGCGCACGATGGAACTCATTGCCTCCAAAGGTTATCGCTTTGGTAACCTCGATGCTACCGTCTGTGCTGAACGTCCGAAGATCAATCCCCACGTGCACGCCATCAAGAAATGTCTGGCAGACATCATGCATACTGACGAGGATAATATCTCCATCAAAGCCACCACTACAGAGAAGCTCGGCTTCACCGGTCGTGAAGAAGGCATGAGTGCCTTTGCTACCGTGCTGATAGAAAAAGATTGATTCCTTTCCCGTAGTTTTTAAAAGGATATAAAAAACACGCTACAACTCATCAACGAGCTGCAGCGTATCAACTATGTTTAACTAAAAATCCTTTTCTGAATCAAATGGTAGTCTCGCGACTTCCATTGTCATCCGTTTCAACAATCATGAAAACTTACCTTAAATCTAATAACTAAAAACCTAAATCTATTACTACTAACCTAAACAATCTATTAACCTTTTGACGATGCAAAGGTACTACATTTTTCCATACCAGTCAATACTTTTAGCCTCGTTTTTGCAGAAAATATGCACTTTCTTGACGTAAATCAAGTCGTTGTGTGCGAACACAAGTGTTATTTAACACATATTTATAAATAAATATCATTCTCATTCTAATACAAAGTTCTGTATCTAAAGTTAGAAATAGACGCCAAAGGAAACCGACTGGAATTTCGGGCCATACGCTGTGTCAAGCACATTGCAGGGACTATATTTGGCATAGAAGCCGAAATACTTCATCCGCAGTTTCAGCATGAAATCCACCGTGACGGGATTCCGGTGCAGTCCCTTCGTGAAGTCCTTCTGCTTCTCCCCGTCAATGCTATAACGGGTCTTGATGCTGCTATAGACGTTGAAGTTCAGCACCGGGCCCACTTCGAAGCCCCTGAAAAGCCCCTGCTTGAAAGGATAATAGCTATAAGTGAAAGGCACGGTCAGACTAAGCACCTTGATGCGCGAGAAATCCGGATTGCTGCCCTGCGGATAGGGCATCACTACAATCTGTCCGTCGAGTTGCTCCACAAAACGGTGCTGGCCGGTCATGCGGTAATTACGCCAGTCGAGTCCGAAACCAGTATTGAAATAATGGGCACGCTCCTTCCACGGACGAATCCGAATACTGGCGATATCCCACATAAACTCCCATGAGGGGCCTACGGGAATACTCACACCGTCTGCCGTTCCCACCGCGGTAGTGAAGCCAACGCCGAAACTGGCGATAAGTGCAAACTCCATGTTACCGCGTTTTTCGCCGTCCTTTTTCTTTGCGAAAGGCATGAGGTCCCACAGACTTTTATTATAGGTCTCGGTGTTCACATAGTTGCTGTCTATCAGTTGGATGGTGTTCTGGTAGTCAAAATTGCTGTCACCCTCCTTGCCCTTCACCCTAATAGACTGCAGAGAGTCGCTGGTGATAATGGTCACGCGTTGTGGCTTTTCAATAATCAGGGTGTCGTTTTCTGCGGCAAAGGCAGCGGTTGCCGCCAGCATCATTGCTACAAATAGAATTCTCTTCATAAAACAATCTTATTTATTATTAAACATTTTCTTCAGTTCAGCAATGGTTTTCACCGTGCTCTCGATATAGATGACGGTGACCACCCACTGCTTGCCCTCGGCTTCCGCCTTCTGGCAGATATAGCAGTAGGTATTTCCCTTGGCGGCCAGCTGCACCATGAGCGTGGAGGAACGTCCGTGACGCTCGTCGCCTATGCATTCCGTTGTCTTGTACGACGTCATGTCGCGATGCACGGCAGCATTAATCTTCTCCAGTTCCTCTTTGCTTACCTTGCATTTCACGCTGCGGAACAGGCTCATCTTATAGTCTGTCAGCATTCGGCCTCTCACACGCGTCTCCACCATCCGTTCCCTGGGAATGATGTTTCCGCAGAACAGTTCGTTGACGGCCAGTCCCTGCTGGGCGGCCAAGGGTCCTGCCAAGAGGAGAAAGAGGAGTGTCGTCAGTAGTTGTTTCATATCTTTGTCTCCTTTATGTTATTCCGAAAAAAAGTCACGCATCTGCTCATCCACGGTAGAGATGTCGCCCATCTCGCTGAGAGTCGACTGCATCTGCTGCATCACGACGGTCTTGTCAGTGCATTTCTCACCATATATATATGCCACGCACTCATCATTGCTTTGCTTGGCAAGAAGTATGGTGCCTATGGCAAACAACACCAACACAGATGCTGCAATACCAATTGCCTGCCTCCAGTTGCGACGGGAATTCTTCTGCTGGGGCAGACAGATGCTATCGAAACCTGTAAACAATTCCCTGTATTGCATCAGGTCTTCTGGCACGTCTCCTTCGCGGAACAGTCTGTAGAGTTCCTGCTCCTCGGCAAGCGATGTCTCACCATCGAAGAATCGCTCGGTCAGTGTTCTTATTCTCAAGTCATTTCTCATATCCATTCATTTTCATGTACCTTTTCTCGCCAAGGCAATGATTAAGCGAGCTTATCATTGCTCTTTTGGCTTAACGAAAACGTTAAATTTATCTCTTACAGCCTGCCGGGCCCGGCTCAGGGCCTTCCTTACGGCCACCTCCGTTGAACCCGTCAGTTCGGCAATCTCCTTAAATTCCATCCCTTCCATATGGCGCAGCCTGAGAATGGTCTGCTGCAAGTCGGGCAGGGTTTCTATCACCTTCATCATCCGCTCTATGCGTTCCCGCAGGGCCTCGTCCTCTTCCTGAAAAACCGCCAAGGAGAGATCTGCGGCGGGCTTCTTACGTCTGACGATATCAATGCAACGGTTGCGTGTGAGCATCCTGGCCAATGGTTCGATGGGCATCTTCAGTTGGTCGCGCATTTGCCAAAGCCGCAGCAGCACGTCCTGCACCACGTCCTCGGCCTCGTCGGAATCCCGCAGTATTCCGAAGGCTAACCTGACGAGTGTCGTTCGCATGCGCTGTGCCTCTTGCCTGAACGTTTCCGTTGTCATTTTTCTTTTTTCTCTGCTTATAATACGCCGGTGAGTTCTTTTTGTGACACAAATTTAAGCAAAAATGTTTCTATTCTCTTCGCTAAATCTTTTTTTTACACTACTTTTTTGTATCTTTGCAGCATGAGAGTACTGATTGTCAATACAAGTGAGAAGGCGGGAGGGGCTGCTGTGGCTGCCAACCGGCTGATGGAAGCACTGATTAACAACGGTGTGAAGGCCAAGATGCTGGTACGCGACAAACAGACTGACAGTCTCACAGTGGTTTCTGCGGGCAATGGTTGGCGTCAGCGCTGGCATTTTCTGTGGGAACGCTGGCGTATCTTTATGGCCATGCATTTCTCCAGGAAACATCTGTTCGATGTCGATATTGCCAATGTCGGTACCGATATTACGACGCTTCCGGAATTCAAGGAGGCCGATGTGATTCATCTCCATTGGATTAACCAAGGTTTTCTCTCACTCTCCGTCATTCAGAAAATACTGCAGAGTGGGAAGCCCGTGGTATGGACCATGCACGATATTTGGCCCGCTACGGGTATCTGCCATCTCACATTGGGATGCTATCGTTTCCATGCGCATTGCCGGAATTGTAAGTACCTGCCTAAAGGTGGAGGCGACAATGATTTATCAAGCAGGGTGTGGGAGAAGAAACAACGTCTGGTGGAACATAGCGACATCATGTTTATAGCCTGTAGCAAGTGGTTGGCAGGTGAGGCTCGACAGAGTGCCTTGCTTGGCCAGCAACAGGTTTTTGCTATTCCTAATCCCATTGATTTACGGTGCTTTCATCCAACCGACAAACAGGCGTCCCGTCAGAAAGAGCAATTGCCAACAGATAAGAAACTGATTCTTTTTGTGTCACAGCGTACGACGAATGTCAATAAGGGAATGAATTACCTCATTGATGCTTGTAAGTTGATGGTGGACCGCCATCCGGAAATTCGCGAGCAACTGGCTATGGTACTAATTGGTGGCCATTCCGAAGAGTTTGAGAATCAGTTTGACGTACCCGTTTACTCTTTGGGCTACATCAATGATACGCAACGTATGGTGGAAGTTTACAACGCCGTTGATCTGTTTGTGCTTCCTTCTCTCTCCGAGAATCTTCCCAACACTATCATGGAGGCGATGGCATGTGGAGTACCCTGTGTTGGTTTTAAAGTGGGAGGAATCCCCGAAATGATAGATCACAGGAAGAATGGCTATGTAGCCGAATACCGTTCGGCTGATGATTTGGCCACGGGAATTCATTGGGTGCTTCGTGAAGCAGACTATACACAGTTGGCTTCCAACGCTGTTCGGAAGGTACGGCATTCTTATTCGCAATCGGCCGTTGCTTCACGCTATATGGAGGTCTATAATCAGGCAATGGCTCTGAAACATTATAAATTATGATTTAGCGTTATGATAAGAATAACCGTTATTACCATTACGTATAATGCGTCGGCCGTGTTGCAGCGCACGCTCGACAGTCTGCTGTGCCAGGACTATGCCTACGTAGAGCATGTCGTGGTGGACGGAGCATCAAAGGACCAGACCGTGAAAATGGTGGAGGCCTATCAGACACAGGTGGCGGCCATGCATCCTGACTGGACATTGAAACTGAAGTCGGAACCTGACGGCGGATTGTATGATGCCATGAACAAAGGATTGGAACGCGCCTCTGGCGACTATGTGGTGTTTATGAATGCCGGCGACTGTTTTGCAGCTGATGATGTTCTTTCCACGGTTGCCCATGCCGCATCGCAGGATCCTCATCCTGCTGTTATTTATGGTAATACAGACATTGTGGATAACGAAGGAAATTTCCTCTTCCCGCGACGGTTGCAACCGCCAGAGAAGCTTTCATGGAAATCTTTCCGCCAAGGTATGTTGGTTTGCCATCAGTCGTTTTATGCCCGTTCTGACATAGCAAAGGCTCATCCATACGATTTAAAATATCGCCATTCGGCTGATGTGAAATGGTGTATTGAGGTGATGAAAGAGGCGGAACGCCGTAAACTGGCCATGATTAATACCCATAAGGTACTTACCAAATACTTGCGTGAGGGTGATACCACAGTCCATCACCGGGCATCGCTTTGGGAGCGTTTCCGCGTGATGACGGAAGAATACGGATGGCTCACCACCATAGCCATGCATGTTTGGTTTGTCGTAAGGAAGGTAAAAAAGTAAAAGGGTAAAAAAGGAAAAAGCAAAACAATAGCGCGACTTCCAATGGAGGCCGCGCTAATTTGATATCCTTTCCCTCCCTTCGGAAGGGATATAGGGTGGGTCCTACGAATACTTCAGAATCTGTCCCGGGCGGATACGCATGTTCTTTCCGATATGATTCATCTTGCAGAGCTGCTCCACGGTAAGACCGCGCTTGTGGGCAATCGAATAAACAGTCTCGCCCTTAACCACTTTGTGGTACTGTACGTTGTTGCGGCTCTTCGAAGAAGTGCTGCGGCTTGACTTGTTCTGTGCCACCTCGTTGCGGCTTGCAGTCTTGGACTTGCTACCTACTTCTTCGTCGGTATAGCTGTCCTGCTTACGGCCTGTTGTGCTGTTAACGGCGATGCCTTCACGCTCGTAGCGGCTGGCGCGGAACATATAGAAATCGCCCGTCACGTCCTGGTTGCGGAAATCGAACATCAAGGCAGGATTCAGGGCTACACCACAAAGACGAGTCTCAAAGTGAAGGTGAGAACCTGTGCTTCGGCCCGTGTTTCCACCGAGACCGATGGGATCACCGGCACGCACATTCTGGTCTTCACGTACCAAATGTTTTGACATGTGGCCGTAAATGGTCTCCAATCCGTTGTTGTGACGGATAACCACATAGTTGCCATAGCCACTGCCCTCATAGTTAACTACTCGGATCTTTCCGTCAAAGGCGGCACGGATGGTATCACCGATATACACCTTGATGTCAAGTCCCTTGTGCATACGTCCCCAACGGCGGCCAAACTGGCTAGTGATGACACGGCTTGAAGTAGGCATGGCAAACCCACGGAGGTCGATGCGGAAAGAATCGGGCAATTCCGTGGCGTGGTGTGCATATTTATTGCTCCATTCGCTGTATAATTGTGCACTCAGCGAACCTGCCTGTTCGCGCTCAATAATACTACGAAGAGCCACCGTGTCAACAGCCTTCATTTTACGGTCAACGGGAGCCTGACGTGCCAAGAGGTCCTGACCCATTACCGGGGCAGCACTCAAAGCCAATAGGGACGTTAATGTAAGTGTCTTAAAAATATTTTTTATCTGCATAATTTCTTGTCAAAAGTTATCGACGAAGTCGCTTGCCAAAGCAAGAATTCCTTTCAGGAAGTTAAAAATTCACTCCAATGAATGTGCATAATTATCACATTCGGTTGCAAAGATAACGCTTTTTTTCGGAGAATCTTTCCCTCTTTACACTTTTTATGGATACTTTAACACTCTATTGTTTGCGTTAACAGTCCGATTTTGAATCATTTGTCTGTCATTTTAGGGCAGAATTACATATATGTTCGTGTGCTTCTCGTGCGCGCGTGCGAGATTTTTTGTTTTAAGGGTGTAAGGGTGTCAAAACGCCGATAAACACTGGGCTTGCACCCTCCTTAGAAGGGTGTCAGGGGTGTCATAAGGGTGTAACGGGAGACCCACCCCAGCCCTCCCTGCATAGGGAGGGGAGTAGATAGTTTGAGCGGATTTGTATTATTCGTTAAATTCGTTGGTTTTTTTATGGCAGATTTTTGGAGATTTTTGTTTTTCTTATTAGCCCTTTCTCTTGGCCGCTTATCAGCAAACAGAATTATGTTTTTGCTTTCATTTTCGTCATCGTTAATAAATTTTCTAGAGAATTTGTGGCAATCGAAGGGTGTTTGCACTTCATTTAACCATCGCTTGGAGAAAATTTTCTAGAAAATTTCTAAACGATAACCTTAATCTTAAAGACATAACTCCCTCCCTATGCAGGGAGGGCTGGGGTGGGTCTCCCGTTACACCCTTATGACACCCTTGACACCCTTCTCAGGAGGGTGTAAGCCCTGTGTTTATCGGCGTTTTGACACCCTTGCACCCTTAAATGCAAAAAAAACTCTACCTCTCACCGTAAGTTCATCCTGTTCATACGCTGTATTCAGGAGATGGCGCTCCAGTTGATGTTGGTCTTGCGTAGTTCGGCGAGGCGCTGCCAGAGGAGTTGGTTTTCGTTTTTCCGGCAGGTGGGGTCATCGTCAATGATGCGCTGGGCTTCGTCGCGGGCCAATTGTACGAGCTGACCGTCGCGGGCAATGTCGGCAATCTTCAGGTCGAAGGCCATGCCGCTCTGCTGGGTTCCCTCCAAATCGCCGGGGCCGCGGAGCTTCAGGTCGGCTTCTGCTATCAGGAAACCGTCGTTGGTGTCGCACATGATGTCGATACGTTTGCGGGTGTCTTCTGCCAGTTCGGGCTTTGTGACCAGAATGCAATAACTCTGGTCGGCCCCACGTCCTACACGGCCACGCAACTGATGGAGCTGGGAAAGACCGAAACGCTGGGCATCGAGGATGACCATCACGGAGGCATTGGGCACGTTGACACCCACTTCGATGACTGTGGTAGCCACGAGTATCTGCGTTTCGCCGCACACAAACTTCTGCATCTCCTCTTCTTTGTCGGCAGGCTTCATCTTGCCGTGCACCTTACTGAGACGGAATTCGGGGAACACCTGGCACATGGTCTCGAAGCCTTCCTCCAGATTACGCAAGTCGATCTTCTCGCTTTCCTGGATGAGGGGATAGACGATATACACCTGGCGTCCCTGTTGGATCTGCTGGCGGATGCCCTGGTAGAGCGACGTCATCTGAGAGTCTAGTTTGTGAATGGTATAGACGGGCTTGCGTCCCGGCGGCAGTTCGTCGATGACACTCACGTCGAGGTCGCCGTAGATGGTCATGGCCAGCGTGCGGGGAATGGGGGTGGCGGTCATGACGAGGACATGGGGAGGATTGACGCCTTTGTTCCATAGTTTGGCGCGCTGTGCCACACCGAAACGGTGCTGTTCGTCGATGACTACGAATCCAAGATGGAGGAACTGAACGGGGTCTTCGATGACGGCATGGGTTCCCACGAGGATTTGCACCGAACCGTCGGCAATACCCTGAAGAACGGCTTCGCGTTTCTTTCCTTTCACAATGCCGGTGAGCAGTTCCACGCGGATATTCATATCGCCCAGAAACTGGCGGATGGTGGCCAGATGCTGCTCTGCCAAAATTTCCGTCGGTGCCATGATGCAGGCCTGATAGCCGTTGTCGAGGGCAATGAGCATCGACATGAGGGCAACCAGTGTCTTTCCGGAGCCCACATCGCCTTGCAATAGCCTGTTCATTTGCCGACCACTACCTGTATCCTGGCGGATTTCGCGGATGACACGCTTCTGTGCGCCAGTCAGTGGGAAAGGCAGATGATGGTGGTAGAAATCGTTGAAATAGTCTCCCACATGCTGGAAAATGTAGCCGCGGTACTTACGGCGCTGGTCTTGGGCATACCTTAAAATATTCAGTTGCACATAGAACAGTTCCTCAAACTTAAGGCGCACGGTGGCATGGGATAGTTCGTCGGCTGTCTTGGGGTAATGAATGTTGCGGAAGGCTGTGTCGCGACTTACGAATCGCAGACGGTTGACGATGAAGGGCGGGAGCGTCTCTGGCAGTGGCTCCTTGATTTGCTGGAGCAGTGTTTTTGTGAGTTTCTCGATGGAACGTGAGGTCAGTCCGGCCTTCTTCATCTTCTCCGTAGTGATGTAATAGGGCTGCATGCCCATTTCTGAGAGTTGCAGGCTTTCAGCCTTGTCCATTTCTGGATGGGCAAACTGGTAACGCCCGTTGTATATGGTGGGTTTGCCGAAGATGATGTATTCGGTATTGACCTGATAGAAATTCTTCGGCTTTTTGGGAAGGAACCAAACGAGGTCGCAGATGCCGGTGCCATCGGAGAAATGGCCGACGATACGGACTTTTCGAGATCCCATGGAAAACTCCTCAAAGCCCAAAATTCGGCCCTTCACCTGTACGAATGCTTCCGTGGAGAGCTCGTTTACTGAATAGAGCTTCGAACGGTCCACATGCTTATAAGGATAGTATTGCAACAGGTCGCCATAGGTTTCGATGCCTAGTTCCCGTTGCAATAGTTCCTTCCGCTTGGGACCTACGCCAGGCAGGAACTTGATGTCTTGTTCAAGGATGTTATACATGAGCCCCCTTTCCTGATTTCTCTTGGGAAGAGACCAGCGCTTCGGCTACGATAAGGTCGAAGGGCGTGGTAATCTTGATGTTCTCGCGGTTGCCTTCGACTAAAGAGATACCGACCCCCTCCAAACCTCCCCGAGGGGAGGCTTCTTGAGAGGGTGATTTGGACTCTCCCCCTTGGGGGAGTTGGAGAGGGGTCTTTAACCAATACGCTTCTACTACCGAGGCATCGTCGGTGAAACCGTCGTTGAAGGGTTGCCGGTAGGCCTGTTTGTGTAATTGGATGTCGAAGGCCTGGGGCGTCTGTACCAGACGGTATTCGGAGCGGGGAACGGTGGAAGACCCTCCCCCTGCCCTCCCTATAGGGAGGGAGCAATTACTCTTTCCCGAACAGCCACCAGGCTCCCCTCCTTTTGGGAAGGGCTGGAGGTGGGCTTGAGGTTGGATTGGCTCTATATGACGGATGGTTTCCACCACCGGAATTACGGGCACGGCAGAACCTGTCTGTCGGGCTGTTTCGAAACAACGGGCGATGACTTCTACAGAAGGGAAGGGACGCACGCCGTCGTGAACGGCTACCACGCCCCGGGCATCGTCGGGTATCAGCGCCAGGGCATTCTTGATGCTGAAAAAACGCTCGCTGCCGCCGTCGGCTATCTGGTAGTCCTCGGTGAAATGGTGTACTTGGCAGAGATGCTGCCAGTAATTCTGCTGATCCTTTGGCAATACGAGGATGATACAGACATCCCCGTATTCACGGAAACGTAAAATCGTGCGCATGAGGATAGGCAGACCGCCTATCTCAATGAACTGTTTGGGAATGTCTGCTCCCATGCGCAGTCCTTTCCCACCACCTAAGATGATTGCGTAATCCACAGTGTTACTCCTCGTAGTCGCCCATCATCAGATGTACATAGCGCATGCCGGTGGCCACTTCGGTAGCCGTTTCTTCAGTGGTCAGCAGGGCCAGGATGGAATAGGCATAAGGGAATGCAGCAGCAGGACCTTCACCTGTGATGATATTGCCGTCAATAGTGAAGAGGGATGCCGTATAGGTGGCACCTTCCAGATACTGTTCGAAGCCGGGATAACAAGTGGCGCGCTTGCCTTTCAGAATACCCAACTTGCCTAATACAAACGGGGCTGCACAGATGGCACTCACCATCTTGCCTGCTTCGGCCTGTTTTACCAAGGCGGCTTTCACACCTTCGTGCGCATCGAGATTGGAAGCGCCGGGCATACCGCCTGGCAACATCAGCAAGTCGGCATCGCTCAGGTCGGCATCCTCAAATAGCATGTCGGCCTTGATGGTTACTCCGTGGGCAGACTCCACCTCGAGCCGTCCCATAATACTAACGGTCTTGATGTCAACACCGCCTCTTCTTAACACGTCAACGGGAATCAGCGCCTCGACATCCTCGAAGCCGTCTGCCATAAATTGATAAACCTTTGCTTTCATACGTATTTGGGTTTTAGTGTTTTTTCAGAGGGCAAAGATAAGATATAATTTTGAAATATGCAAATTAGTCCTATGGCATTTCAAAAAAAACGATAATTCTTCATTCTTCATTCTTCATTCTACATTTATTTACTTATCTTTGCACTCAATAAAAATAAAAACATTATGGCACAACGCAAACTTCGCTTTGCCCTTTTTGGCAATGTATATCAGGCCAAGAAGTCTGTTTCGATTCAGAAGATTCTCTCGTTTCTTTCTGAACATAAAGCAGATGTATATATTGAGAAAGAGTTCTTTGAGTTTCTCACACAGGGGCAGCATCTGGAGGTGAAGGCCACCCGTGTGTTTGAAGGGCATGACTTTGAGGCTGACTTCGTCATTTCCATGGGCGGTGACGGCACGCTGCTGAAGGCTGCCCACTATGTAGGCAACAAGAATATTCCCATCATGGGTGTCAATATGGGACGTCTCGGCTTTTTGGCAGATGTGGGTCCCAGTGACATTGAACGGTCATTGAAGATGCTGTATGCCGGCGATTACAAACTCGAAGAGCATGCTGTGATACAGGTAGAGGCAGATGGTAAGACTTTTAATACCTGCCCCTGTGCATTGAATGATATTGCCGTGTTGAAGCGTGACAACGCGTCGATGATCAGTATCCGGACGAATGTGAACGGAGAATATCTGGTGACCTATCAGGCCGACGGTCTGATTGTCAGCACACCCACAGGAAGTACGGCCTATTCACTTTCAAACGGCGGTCCTATTGCCGTGCCTGAATCGGATATTTTCTGTCTGACTCCCGTAGCTCCCCATTCGCTGAACATCCGTCCCATCGTGGTTCGTGATGATGCGGTTATTACATTGACGGTGGAGAGCCGTTCGCATAATTTCCTGATAGCCATCGACGGCCGTTCGGAGAAATGTGAGGAAGGCACGCGGCTGACCATCCAAAAGGCTCCTTACAATATAAAGATTGTGAAGCGCAATGGCCAGACTTATTTCTCTACCCTACGCGAGAAGATGGCCTGGGGATTGGATAATAGGTAGAGAATATGGATCTGAAAGAGATATTCAGGGCAAAAGAAAGCCATTATGGGGCCAAGGTCATTTTGAAATGGCTTTGGAGAGCTTGGCGTGGCAATCGTCTGCAGGCCTTCATCAATGCTTCGCTTGGATTATTGGGCGTGGTTGTGAGCCTCTCCCAGGTGTGGGCGGTACAACATGCCATCGACGTGGCTTCCCATGTGGTGGAAGGCAGTCTCTATTGGGCTGTGGCCGTGATGGGCGGACTGATACTCTGTGACTTTGCCATCAATATTTGCGCCGTATGGGTACGCAACATTCTGGGCATCAAGGCGCAAAACCGGATGCAGCAGAAAATGCTCGACCGTATTCTACGCTCTGAATGGCAAGGCCGTGAACGGCTGCATAGCGGTGATGTCATCAACCGTCTGGAAAAGGATGTGGGCAACGTAGTGGCTTTCCTCACGGAGACCATTCCCAGCACGGTTTCCACGCTGGCACTTTTCCTTGGTGCGTTCTTCTATCTGTTTTCCATGGACAAACTTTTGTCGGTCATCATCATTGTGATGCTGCCTCTTTTCATTCTGGTTAGCAAACTCTATGTGAACAGAATGCGTTTTCTCACCCGTGAGGTTCGTGACAGCGATTCAAAGGTACAGTCAGTGTTGCAGGAAACCGTGCAGAACCGGATGCTCATCAAGACGCTTGAAAGCGATTCGATGATGGTGGACAAACTGGAGAATACGCAGAGCGAATTGAGGCAGAAGGTAGTGAAGCGAACGGCATTCTCCGTCTTTTCGAATCTCATCCTGAACTTCGGTTTTGCCTTGGGCTATCTGATTGCATTCCTTTGGAGTGCCATGCGCATGTCGGCGGGCACTTTGACCTTCGGTGGCATGACAGCTTTCCTGCAATTGGTGAACAAGATCCAGGGCCCCGCCCGCTCGCTCACCCGTCTGGTGCCCCAGTTCGTGAGTGTGTTCACGGCTGCCGAGCGACTGATGGAACTCGAAGAGAACCCGTTGGAAGAACAGGGAGACCCGTTGCTAATGGAGTCGCCTTGCGGCATTCGTTTCCAGGATGTCTCTTTTGCCTATGAAAAGGAAGAAGGGCGGGTCATCAATCACCTTTCGTTCGATTTCAAACCAGGCTCTTGCACAGCCATCCTCGGTGAGACCGGTGCTGGTAAGACCACGCTGGTGCGTATGATTCTGGCGCTTATCCGTCCGCAGAAAGGTGAGGTGGAGATTTATAATGAAAAGAAAGGTGCCGTACTCTCACCCCGCCATCGCTGTAATCTGGTGTATGTACCGCAAGGCAATACGCTGCTGAGCGGAACTATCCGTGAGAACTTGAGGCTTGGGCGGGTGACGGCAACTGAAGAGGAAATGAACGATGCGCTCCGGTTGGCTTGTGCCGAATTCGTGAAGGATTTGCCGGCAGGACTCGACAGCCTTTGTTCGGAGTCGGGTGGGGGACTATCCGAAGGACAGGCACAGCGCATCGCCATTGCCCGTGCGCTGCTGCGTGAAGGCAGTGTGATGCTCTTCGATGAGGCCACCAGTGCCCTTGATCCTGAGACAGAACGAAGACTTCTGAAGAACATTCTTGCAAACCATGACAAAACCATTATTTTCATTACTCATCGTCCTGCCGTAGTTGACTACTGCGACCAAGTGCTGCATATAGAGAAAATCTGAACGCTATGTTAGGCTGAACTGTCTGCAGCTTTTTCTTACCCTACAAATACTTTTTGCTAAAACATGCGGATTGCAACCGAGTTGCAGAGTATGTGCCATATCTTTGCAGCGTGAAACATAAACTGAAAGAATATGGCACACGAACATGAACATCACCATGAGCACCGCCACGAAGAAGGTGGACTGAAAAAGCGACTGATACTCATCGGTATCACCGTCTGTCTGCTGATTGCAGCCGTGCTTATCGAGAAGAACACGAACCTGGCGACGTGGCAACTGTTGCTCGTCTATCTCGTACCTTATTTATTAATAGGCCATGAAACCTTGCATGAAGCCGTGGAGGGAATCATGGAAGGCGATGCCTTCAACGAACATTTCCTGATGTCTGTGGCTACCATCGGCGCGTTCTGCATCGGTTTCCTGCCGGGCGCGGAGACGGAGTTTCCCGAAGCAGTCTTCGTCATGCTTTTCTTTCAGGTGGGTGAACTCTTCGAGACCTATGCTGAGGGAAAGAGCCGCGAGAGCATTAGCCATTTGATGGACATACGTCCCGATTCGGCCAATGTGGAGCGCGACGGGCAGACGGAGAGCGTCAGTCCTGAGCAGGTCGGAGTAGGGGAGACCATTGTTGTCAGACCTGGAGAGAAAGTCCCACTCGACGGTGTGGTTATTCAAGGAAGGACCTCACTGAATACGGTTGCACTGACCGGTGAGACACTCCCCCGTGATGTCAACGAAGGGGATGAAGTGGTTTCCGGTTGTGTCAATCTTTCGGGCGTAGTCAGAATACGTACCACGAAGCCTTTCGGGGAGAGCACAGTATCGAAAATTATCAATCTGGTGGAACATGCCGGCGATAATAAGTCGAAAAGCGAAACATTCATTACCCGGTTTGCCCGAGTCTATACGCCTGTTGTTGTGTTTGCTGCCTTGGCATTGGCTGTGCTCCCTCCCTTCGTCCTTGCCTTGAACCTGCCAGCCTTCAATTTTCAAATGTCTGTTTTCTATTCACAATTCCCCACTTGGCTCTATCGTGCCTTGATGTTTCTGGTCGTATCCTGTCCCTGCGCTCTGGTTATCAGCGTGCCGCTCACCTTCTTTGGCGGTATTGGCGGAGCCTCCCGGAAGGGTATCCTCGTAAAAGGAGCCAACTACATGGATGTGCTGGCCAAGGTGGGAACCGTGGTATTCGACAAGACGGGTACCCTGACCCACGGGCAGTTTGCCGTTACGGCTGTGCATCCTGAACACGTTGACGAGCATCAGTTGCTCCACCTTGCTGCCCATGTGGAGCACTTCTCCACCCATCCTATCGCTGCGGCTTTGCGCGATGCCTTCCCCGACGAGGCTACCGACGGCTGCGAAATTACGGGTGTGGAGGAAATCGCAGGACATGGGATCCGGGCGAATGTTGAAGGTCTGACTGTGAGCGTGGGCAACACGAAGATGATGGAGGCCGTAGGAGCCAAATGGAACGAATGCAGCCAATGCAATGAAGAACATCAGGCCGGCACGGTTATCCATGTGGCCATCGGCGGCGAGTATGCCGGACATATTATCATCAATGACAAGATAAAGGAAGATAGCGCGGAGGCTATCGCCCTACTGAAGAATTTGGGAGTTGCCAAGACGGTAATGCTGACTGGTGATCGCAAGGAGGTGGGTGAGCATGTTGCCGGTCAACTCAAACTCTCTGCCTATCAAGCCGAGATGCTGCCTGCCGACAAGGTGGCTTATGTAGAGCGTTTGCTCGCAGAGAATCCACATGGACAGTATCTCGCCTTCGTAGGAGACGGTATCAATGATGCTCCCGTGCTGGCTCGTGCCGATGTAGGCATTGCTATGGGCGGACTAGGCAGTGATGCAGCCATCGAAGCAGCCGATGTGGTACTCATGGATGACCAACCCTCTAAGATAGCCCTTGCCATACGTATTGCCCGCAGCACTCTTTCCATCGCCCGGCAGAATGTGTGGTTTGCCATTGGTGTCAAGGTGGCAGTCCTGATTCTCGCTGCCGTTGGTATCGCAACGATGTGGCTTGCCGTTTTTGCCGATGTCGGTGTCACGGTGCTTGCCGTCCTCAATGCCATGCGTGCGCTGAAGGTTTAGCGGAAAAGAGATTTGGGCTTGATGACCGCTTATTTCAAGATCTTACGCTTGTTCTTGATATAGATACCAGGTTTCTGCATCTCGGTGATGTGACGGCCGCTGAGGTCGTAGATATTGCCGTTGATTTCACCATCGGTGCTGATGCCGTAGACGCTGGCATCCTCACTAAGGAAATTCTTCAGCTCATAGAAAGCGGCCCAGGGTTGTCCCGTATTGTGGTTATACAGGGCAGCATTCCACCAACTGGTAGTCACGCTTTTATTTCCGTTGTCCTCAGGCCACCACCAATAGAGACCATTAACAGAGGAATGGTTGTTGAGCATCGTGATGAGGTCGGCCGTAAACTTACGTTGTCCTTCTTCGGTAAGTGGATAGGTAGATTCCAGGTTATAGGTGTTGCCGATGTGCCAGGCGTAACTGTAGCCTGTCTCAACGACCATGATTTTTTTGTCGGGGTAATCCTTTTCCAGGCTATTGATGACGTTTTCAAAGTTTGCCATGGAACCATGATAGTCAGGATAATAGGACAGACCAAGGATATCGTAGCTGATGTTAGCGTAACCTTTTAGTGTTTTGTAGAAGTTGGTAACGTTCGCGGCTTTGCTCATTTCTGTCTGGATGACGATTTGGGCAGAAGGACAGCTTTCTTTACAGGCTTTGATAGCACTAGCCAGATAGCCGGTGAAATTATCCCATGTCCCACCGTCCTGACCGCCACCGGCAGGATAGATGTGTCCTGTAGGCCATAGCATACCGTAAGTGATTTCATTGCCTGGCTGGATGAAGTCGGGAGTTGCACCGGCTTCGTTCAGTTTGTTGAGACATTCCTTGGTGTAATCATAGACTCGCTGGGTTATTTGTTCGACGGTCATACCGTTCCAAGCACTTGGAGTGCTGTGCTTGCCGGGGTCAGTCCAAGTGTCGCTGTAGTGGAAGTCGAGCATGAAGGATAGACCAGCGGACTTGATGCGCTTACCTAAGGCAATCACGTAGTCAAGGTCCTGAACCACGCCTTCTTTCTGGTGTGTAGCAGATGCCTTAGAAGGATCGACAAAGAGTCTGACGCGCATGGAGTTCAATCCCTCCTGTTTGAAGAAAGCCAGCACGTCGGAAACAGTGTTTCCACTTTTATCTTTGTAGATGACTCCGGCCTCTTCGTATTTTGTCAGCAGGGAAATGTCGCCCCCCACATATTTCTGTGCATTCCCTTCTATGGCAGCAAAAGCAAGGATGCTGAGAAATAGAGTTCTAATTTTCATAAGTAGTTCTTGTTTATTATTAGTTCGTTAGTGTGCAAAGGTATGGATAATTATTGAAAAGGCAAAACTTTACCTAAACTTTTTTAGTTCCAGCAAAGCTGGCAGGGCACGACCGGTGCGGTTGTTGAAGAGTCCGCGGTTGAGCCATCCTTTGGTGACGGTGTTTTTATAACCGTTTTCTTCGGGAAACCACCAGAACAGACCTGTTACATTTTTATGATGGTTCAGTTCGGCTACGAGTTCGGCCGTGAACTGCCGTTGTCCTTCGATACTAATGGGGTAGTATTCGCTGTATTGCGATGGTTTGGCCCAGCGGTCGTTCTCATGACTGTAATAGAAGGCTGTCTCCACAATCATCACCTGCTTTTGCGGAAACTCGCGTTCCAGCATGTTGAGCGTTTCGGATAGGATGGGCAGTCGCTCGTGCCACATGGGGTAATAGGAGAGTCCGATGATGTCGTAATCAACTCCGTATGCTGCCAGTTTCTCGTAGTAGGAACGGGTGGCAGCCGAGTCCAGCGCATGCTCCGTATGGATGATAATCTTTGCCTGGGGACAAACTTCGCGACAAGCCTTTACGCCACTATTGAGTAGTTGGCAGAAATAAGACCAGCGCTCAGGTTTCATAGGATCCACCTTGCCTTTCGGCCAAAGCATCCCGAAAGTAATCTCGTTGCCAACCTGAATGAGTTCGGGGGAACATCCGGCCTTGACCATTTTTTCCAGGCAATGACGAGTGTATTGATATAGAGTATCGGGCAGGGCTACACTGTCCACTTGTAGCCAATCGTTTGGTATAAACTGCTTGCCTGGATCTGCCCAGGTGTCAGAATAGTGAAAGTCGAGCATCAGCTGATGACCGGCTCGCTTAATGTCCTTGGAAAGTGCAATCACGTAGTCGAGGTCTTGGCATACCCCTTCGCCTTTGTGTGATGAAGGCGCCTTTTCCGGGTCAACAAAAAGCCGTACGCGCATGGCATTCCACCCTTGTTGGCGAAAGAAACGGAGTGGACGCTTGATAAGTCGCCCGGACTGTGTTCTGAACTCCGTACCTTTTTCCAAATACGAGGGTAGTAGCGAGATATCACCACCGAGTAGTTTCTCTTGTGCAGAAACAGGAATGCAGCCCGAAAGCCACATTCCTGCGAATATAATGAGAAAACTAATAAACTTCATTTCTTGATGTACTTGACATTTGTCGAATTCGTTTTCGCTCGATAAAGCACAAGTAAGCTCTGCTTTATTCTCACTTTTTCACGAATTTCCTGCCATTGTGGATATAGATGCCCGGTCGGTTAGGCTCCACCTGCTGACCGTTCAGGTTGTAGTAGCGGTTGTTGGGTAGTGGATTTTGGGATTCCATTATTTGTTCAATGTCCGTTGTGGACGTGACATCGTTGATTTTATTCTTACCACCTTCTGTATCAGTAGATATCTCAAAGTATGTTGTCTCGTTGATGTCATTGATGTCAATAGTCTGTGGACTGCCAGTACCCGTACTGAAGACGAAGTTGACGCAGTCACTAGCACTGTTGATGGTGTAGGTCTTTGCATACCACTGCTTACCATTGATTGTGGTGGTACTGGACACTTTGTCGCCAGGCCAATTGGAATTGGTTGGAGCATGAGTGCCGTCGCCTCCCCATGTCCAGAAGTTGACGTTGCTCCATCCTACCTTGTCAGTGTTGACATAAATGGTGATGTCGTAAGGTTGGAAAGAATTAATTGTGTATTCGCGCGTTATAATGCTAGAAACAGTGCTGCCAATAAGGAGACCAACCTTAAGTGTGCAGGCGCTGGTAATGTCGATGGAGGTACCTGAGGCCACTTTCGTGCTAGAAACAGTAGGTTCGCTGCCATCTAGGGTATAGACGAGCTGAGCATTAGCATCAGCTGAGATAGCAGAGAGTTTTACGTTAAGAGGAAGATTATACTCTCCAGAGGCTTTGTCCACCCAAGCTATTTCGGCGTTCTTGTGCAAGAAATAGCGGTAGTGATAGCCAGAAAGAATCTCGATGTAGTTGTCGTTAGGCTTATAATCTTGGACGTTGTTACCAACGGCTACGAGGAGTTTACTGTTGACAAGGTTGGCATAATAGCCTTTGCTTCTTGCCATGTTTGAATAGGTGCTAGTATTTGTGATGCCAGCAGCTTTCCGAGCGGCTATCATTGCAGCAATCTCAGGTTTGTAGGCCTGCCAATGCTTCAAGAAAACACAAGGTGTGCCTGGCATACCGAGGAGGAAGGCATTGGCAGCGAGAGTATCACGTGTGATAGGGTCTTGTGCAGCATTGGCACGTCGCTCGGTGTCGTGATTCTCTACAAAGGTAACGGAATAGCGGCGGTAATTAGTGTCAGACATAACACTGGTTCCACCAAGTTTTGTCCAGTCGTTATTATTGATGGCATCGCGAACAGTATACCGGAAGGGGAAGTCAAAGGCTGCACTCTGAATGGTGTTGTCTACTTTGGTGCCGTTGATCCATGTCTTCACGGCAGAGGCATTGCCGTCCCAGTATTCACCTACAGAAAACTGCGGTGCTGCAGCCTGATTATATTCACCAAAATAGGAGGCGGAGAAACCTTTAGCGACATCGTAACGGAATCCGGTATAACCTAGATAGTTAAGTAGGTATATTAGGTATGCTTTTACGTTGTTGCGCACGTTCTCACTTTTGTGGTCGAGATCGCGCAATCCGGGAAAATCTTCGCCTGTATCATTATTGCTGCTCAATTGGTAGCCATTATCCTTGGCCCAGTTCTTAGTAGCACCGCCATCATCATTAGCAACGATGTCTGTAGAATTCATCTGATAGGTCTTACCGTCATAAGGGTTGGTCTCTGTAGGGAAATCCACCCAATTGGAGACATTTCCGCGGTGGTTTACCACAATGTCTGCAATTGTCAGCAAGCCCTTATCCTTGAAAGTGTTTATCATCGATTTTAGCTCTGCTTCATTGCCGAAAGAGGAATTCTGGTTGTAGAAGTAGAGTGGGTTGTAACCCATGGAAGGATTGCTGGCTGCTTTTGCACTCTGCGGAACCCAGATGAGCGAGAAGGCTGAAGAAAGTTCGTTGGCTTGTGCCTCAAGCGTGCTCCAACGAGTGTCGGTGAAGGAATCCCAATAGAATCCTTGAAGCATAACGCCACCATAGTTGGCAGGCCATCCTTCGGCAGCCATGGTTTCCTGTGAAGTGCTCATGCAAAGGAGCAAAGCAAGTAGGAGTATCAGTATTTTTTTCATTGCTGTAAAAGTTTATGGGATTTTCTGTGCAAATATATTAAATATTTGTTTTCATTGTTTCCTAACCTGCTTACTTTTCGTTACTTAGTCTGTGCAAACGATTGCATCTGTTGCATAAAAACAGGCGGGCACCCTAAGGATGTCCGCCTAAGTGATATAGTATTAAAAGGTTAATTCGCAGGAGTAATGACTGCATACGACTTGGTGTCGCAAAGCGGGAAGAACTTGATGTGTACCTTACCCGAGAGGCTGACAGGAATATTATCGTTAGAGCCGTTGATAATATTGTCTAACGATCCGCCCCAGTTGCCGTCCTCGTTGTCCCAAGTGCCATTACCCTTGAACTTGATGACACCGGCTTCGGTGAAGGTGGCATCGCACTCCCAACAACGTTCGGCCTTATTGAAGGTCATCTCAACACCCTTGTCCCAATCGTTGTTGACAGCGCTGCCTACCACGAAGACACTGTGGATAGGAGTCAGTTTGAAGGTCATGCTGGCAAGATTGACGTCGGCACGATAGAACCCAGGTTCGGGCATGACATTGCCAGAGCCACCGTCGTCTATCAGCGTACCGGTCAAACCGTCGGCATTGAGTGAGCCCGTACCATAGTTGCCATTGTCCCAATTGTCGGCAGCACCGCGGAACTTAAAGGCACCCTTGCCTCCAGTCCAACTGTCTTCCTGTGCATAGAAGAAACCAGTATATGTTCCTTCACCGTCAGCACAGTAGAGAGGCTGCTGGTAGTCACCACCCCAATTGTTGTTGCAACCAGCCTCATAGATGTATGGGGCAAAGGCAATTTCCTCGTAAGCCCAAGTCTGGTCGAGCATGTTGAAAATCAGACGAATATACTTCGTGTTGGCTTTGATACCTTCAATCTTGAAGTTGCCGCCAACATTGTTGTAGTTGAACTTGCCTTCTTCATCGCCTGCAGCCAGACAGCCACTCCAGTCACCACCCAAACCATTGTCGGGAGTTGCCTTGAACTCGATAGAAGTGGGATTACCCAGATCTTCCATCTTGAGCGTGCAAGTGAAGGTGGGGTTGGCATAAGGATCGTCACCTCCATTGGAGAGCATGAAGTCGGTATTGTTGTTGTCCCATCCGTTCATAGTACCCGTGAGATAGTATGCAGCAGCAATCACGGGAGCCTTGGGCACCACATTGAAAGTAACCTTGCCTGCATCGATTTTAACGGCTGCGCCGTTCTGAATGGCATAGAGATAGACATTACCAACCACCGAACGAGACTCGGGGCGCAGGCCATAGATAGAAGCGACGTATTGTGAGAGGGCATTACCCGATACCTTACCATCGACAGTGGCTGGAAGCACAGTGCCATCTTCAAATACAACCTCGGCCTTTGCAAGCTCTACTCCTTCAGGAAGAGCTGTGGCTGGAACGGTAAATGCCTGCACATCCAGTTCGTCGCTCACTTCAACGGCGTTGAGATCGATAAGAGCAATCTGACCGGCAGTGAATCCAGGCACAACCACGGCATCCTCGGCCTCTGCTGTCTTCAGACCTGCGAATTCGTTATCTTCAGGACCGCAAGCGGTCATGAACAAACCCGCTAATGCGAGCATCAAATATAATGATAACTTTTTCATTGTTCTGTTCTTTTATCGCGTTAATGAATCTAATTATTCTACTGGTGTGATCAGCATTTTGCCAGTGATATCGTTGATATAGAAACGATAAGTACCCTTGTTTACGGCAATGTTCTTTGCTCCACCAACTCCAACTTTACCGAAGTCGTCGGCAGTTACAGTCCATTCTCCGTCTTCAGAGCCATAGCCCCAGTTTACGTCCCAACTATAGTTAGCACGGAACTTCAATTGGGTGTCTTCACCGATAGTGGTCTCAACATACCAGTTGTGAGGAGTTACCTGAGTCATCGCTACGCCGCCGTCACCAGGCCAACCGTTGAAACCACCAACGACGAACATAGCCTCATATTCAACAGGATTCTGTTCTTCAAGTTTTGTCCACGAGTAACTCATGTGGTGCTTGTCGAACGTGAAGGTGTAGTATTCAGCCGTCGGAGCTTTAATGGCACCGGCATCTGCCTGGATAATGGCTCCGGTTTCATCCTGTGTACCATCCTTGTCTTTTTCAACACAATATGCATTTGCCCAAATTCCCAGATCTTCTTGTGCCCAAATCTTCAGGTTGGCTGGATTATCTCCGTCAACGAACTTAGAAGTGTAGGTATATACATCACCACCTTCTGGATATAGGAGAGCAGTTAGTGCACCCTCAGCAGACCAACCAGGCAGAGCGCCAACCATATAGAACAACAACGCAGGAACAGGAGGCAGCACGTATGAGGTGGTGGCTGACAGTACCACTTCATTAGAATAGATAGAAGTAGTCTCTTCCATACCGGGCAAGAAAGCGCGAACACGTGCCTTAACTTTGGCTGTGAGAGGGAATTCTGTTTCCTCACGACCTAGTTCTACCAAGCCTGAAGTCACTGCACTGGCGATTTCACTGGTGGGAAGAGTGATTCCCAATGGGTTCTCATTACTTGTTTCTGTGGGCTGCCATGAAGACCATGTGTTACCGTCTTCAGACGCAGCGAACTCCATCATGTATGTAATAGGAGCTGTATAACCATAGTTTGGCTGATCAACCTTGAATGTCAATGACGAGGAGTTGTCCAGATCGATGGTGTTTGCCACGATGCCCGGGGCATAAAGCATAAAGCTGCCATTAGCCGGAACTTGCAACACCGGATTGTCATCTCGATCGGTGGAGCAAGCCGTGAAGGCTACTAATGCCATGAGCATGGATGCTAATATATTAATTCTTTTCATTTTCATTTTCATTTTTAAAAATGTTGTTTCCTTTTTTCTTGGATGTCGCCGGGCGACGATCGTCACCCAGTTCCATCTGTAAGTAGGTTCAATAACCTGGGTTTTGTACCAGATTCGGGTTCGCAGTAAGGTCACTTGATGGCAATGGGAAGATGTTACGATAGTCAGGCAAGGTTCCGCCTGCTGCCGTTCCACCAATCCATATACGGCGACTTCTGGAGAAATTACCAAAGCGTACCATATCCATACGACGGCGGCCTTCGAAGCCGAACTCGCGACTCCACTCGTCTTCGATATCCTGGAGTGAGAACACATTGATGTTACTGTTGGCATGTGCACGTTTACGAAGAGCCTTGATATACTCCAGACCACTGTTGCTTACCTTGTCGCCATTCAGGCGGGCATCTGCTTCTGCATAGGTGAGATAAGCCTCTGCCAAGCGGAAAAGCGGGAAGTCATAATCCGTGTGCTCGGCATTGTGGGTCTCACTGCCATCGGCATGGGTGTTCAGGAATTTGATGTAGCCATAGCCTTCCTGGAACTTGTCCTCGTTGTTGATTTCAAGTTCGTGTCCCTGTGTCATGAAAAGACAGCGGTCATCACCAGCTGCTTCTTTCAAGTCAGCAGGTGTCCCAGCGGGAGCATCGTTGTTGGGGAACCATTTCTGAATGAAGTAAGGCTTTGCGCGGATACCACCCCAGTTGCTGGTCATACCAGTAGGATAAGCGGCAATATCATCAGCATTGACAGCACCGGCAACAAGGAATACGCCACCCCAACTCTGTGTCAGTTCGCCATCAAACAGAATAGGAAGCACAATCTCGTTCTGTGCGCCATTAGTGTCATTGTCACCCATGAACAGAAGTTGATAGCCAGTGTATCCATTCTTGCCTTCTGTGCTCAAACTATAACTGGAATTGATGGCTTTTTCTGCATAAGTGCGGGCATCCTGCCAGCGCTCATTGCCAGTATAAACCTTGGCATTGAGGTACATTCGCATCAACAGCATGTATCCTGCCACAACATCGGCGCGACCATACTTTACGCTCTTGGCTGCTGCCAGTACGTTACTGCCCTCTCCTTCACCGATAATATCTTTCAGTTCGCTCTCTATGAAGTTGAATAACTCTTCCCGAGAGGCTTGTGCAGGAGCCTCAGCAGATACTTGAGTGATGAACGGCGGATTGCCGAACATGTCCATCAGGTAGTAGTAATAAAGCGCACGCATGAAGCGAACCTCAGCCATCTTATGAGAATAGTCATCTATAGAAGACGGTGCACTGTCAATAAAATAGTTACAAAGCGTGATTCCGAACATGCAACGATAGTAGAGTCCGCGAAGTAAAGCATGGTTATCGCCCCAGGTACCGCGGTTGAACTCAGGAACACCAGCGTCGGACAGCCAAGCGCAGAGAGCCTCGTCGGAAGATAATTCATTGGCATACCACACAACACGAGCGAATACCGACATACCTTCGTCAATGTCACTGGGAAGGTCACTGCTTCCATGAGGGCCTGTAAGACCGGTCAAAGCCATGTTGCCGTAAATCTTATTCAGAATACCATCATAGTCAGCCTCGGTGGATTGCTGTGGGTTAGGGTTGTCAGGATGCAAAGATCCCCCTAAAATGCTGGAGTCGTTGTCACATGCTGTCAAGCAAAGTGTGGCAACACCCAAGAAGGCCACAGCCATTATATTTTTGATACCTTTGATATTCATAATAATTTCCTTTTTAATTGATTATAATTAAGCTGGGATTAAAAGTTCAGGTTCACACCCAGAATGGTGGTAAACGGACGAGGATATATACTGCTCTCGATACCTTCTTGAATCTCTGGGTCAAGACCATCGTACTTGGTGATGGTGAAAATATTTTGTGCAGTAGCATAGACACGTCCGCTGATGTTCATGTTGAAGAGTTTCTGGAACGAGTAACCCACTGTGATGTTGTCGAGTTTGAAGTATGATGCATTCTGAATCCAACAGTCTGATGCGGGCTGTGCCTCAGAGGAATCTTTTAAACCATATTTAAGTGCCAGTGTTGGAATGTTGTGCATGAAGTTAAGTGTTGAGCCCAAGCCTTGGCCGCTGATGTAAGTGCCGTTGATGTTGGCATTGAAGACGTGGTTACCGAAACTGGCACGTGAATTGAAACTGAAGTCCCAGTTCTTATAGGTCACCTTCGAGCCAAGGCCCATGGTTACATCAGGATCGGCATGATAATAAAAGTAGCGGTCGTCGCTGTCGAGCGTGCCATTACCGTTGCGGTCTACGAAGGTATGAGGAACAATGTTTCCGTTTTGGTCGTAAACCTGCCGGTAAACGTAGAATGCAGTTGAAGAATGACCTGTTTGATAAGCCATACCATTCTTCGACAAACCTATGCCACCATGTTCGATGAGGTCGGAAGCCAAGTCGTCAATATTATTCTTGTTGTAGGTGAAGTTGTAGGTGATTTCCCAGTGCAAATCCTTAGTAGCGATGGGACGGACAGTTGCCATTAACTCAACACCCGTATTGTGGAGTTCACCGATGTTACCCACTGTCTGTGCACCGAAGTTGGCACCTGCAGGAACATAGATATTGTTGATCAGGTCGGTGGTCTTACGATAGTACCAGTCTGCACTCAGAGCAAACCGGTCGTTCCAGAGTGAGAGGTCGAAACCGGCATCATAGGTGGTTGTCTTTTCCCATGTCAGTTCGTTGTTGTAAACACCTGGGCGTACTGTCTGTCCGTTACCAAACAATGGATAGTAAGCGTGATCGTAGTTAGCTGTGAAGGTTGGAATATAGTAGAAATCACCAACTTCTTGACCTCCAAGCTTTCCTGGAAGGTTCTGCTGACCAGTCTTACCATAAGTCAAACGGAACTTCAAGTCGCTCACGGCATCGACATCCTTCAGGAAGGCTTCTTCCTTTACACGCCAAGCGAAAGCGGCTGCAGGGAAGTAGCCCCACTCATGACCCTTGGCGAAACGCGACGAACCGTCGGCACGCATGGTGAACGTGAAGAGGTAGCGGTTCAGAAGGGTATAGTTCAAGCGGCCGATCCATGAACGCAGACGGTTCTCCGATTCCCATTCTGTGATACCGGTAGGCTCATTGTAGTGAGTACCGGCACCTACAGAAGCCGTCTGCGGGATAATACCGAAGCCCCAGTTGTCGCTCCATGCATGATAGCGCTGCCACTCATAACCAACCTGTACATCCAGATTGTGAACGTCTTTCTGCAGCTCTTTGGTGTACTGAAGGAAGATGTTGAAGATATGGTTATAGTTCTTTTTCTTTTTCCAGCCGTCCCAGCCATAGTAATAACTGGAAGTAGTGAAAGGACTGTTGCTAGTCTCCTCCTTGGCATTTGTATAGTTGCCGGCGAGGTTTACCAAAACATGCAGGTCTTCCAAACCATGGATGGAATAATCTACGCCAAAGTTGCCTTGGAACGTTGTGGCATTAGATTTCGTGCCATTGTTCTCTACGAGTGCAACAGGGTTAGCCGTGGCATTGCCGTCGAAAGCATACTCCCAACTGTTATCGTTGGGATAGCCTGCAGCTTTTGCCCATTGATAATAACCGCCAAAGTATTTGTTGTAAATGTCCTGATTCAGACGAATGGGCTTGGTAGGATCCATGTAGGCTGATGCGCCTACGGCACCATTGTCCCAGCTACGCTGGGCTGACATCACCTTACCCGAAATGTTCAGGCGCAAGTGATCCTTCAACAGCACCGGAGAAAGGTTGAAACTACCCGTGTAGCGGCGGAAGAAGGTTGACTTAACGATACCGGGCTGATAAGTAAAGCCACCAGATACGCGGTAAGGCATATTGGCTGTACCACCCGTGACAGTGATGTTGTGGTCGGTAGAGATTGCCGTGCGGTAAATCTCGTCCTGCCAGTTGGTATTGGCAAACTTATGCTCTCCGTTCTCATAGTAACCCAGCAAAGCATATTCGGGACTGTCCTCTCCGAAGGTGTCTGTGACGAACTTCTGGAATCCGGGACCGTCGAATACATCGAGGGTCTTTTTCTTGACAGAGATAGAGACGTTACCATTGTACGACACTTTGGCCTTCTGTCCGGCTCTACCTTTCTTGGTGGTGATGATGATCACACCGTTAGAAGCACGTGAACCATAGATGGCAGTAGCAGATGCATCCTTCAACACCGTGAACGACTCAATATCGTTCGGGTTGATTGATGCCAAGGGGTTCATGCCAGAGATACCGGCAGGGTCGAGTTGCAGACCGTCAACCACATAAAGAGGGTCGTTGGATGCAGAAAGCGACGAGCCGCCACGAATACGAATCTTTGAACCGGCACCAGGAGCACCGCCCTCACTGATAATGTTCAGACCTGCCACCTTTCCTGCCAACATGTCGTCGGCACTGGTTTGCAGACCATGACTCATTTCATCAGGTTTGATGGCTGTGACAGAACCTGTCAGGTCGTTTTTCTTGGCGCGACCGTAACCGATGACCACCACGTCGTTCAGCGTCTGGGCATCGTCCTGCATCGTTACCACTACATTGGGTGCGGCGGCCACGATGGCATCTTGGTAACCTACGAAGGTGATCTTGATCTGGTCGCCTTGGTTAGCTTTGATTGAGAAGTTTCCGTCGAAATCGGTAATGGCTCCGCCCGTTTGTCCTACGACTTGCACGGTGGCTCCAATGACGGCCTCGCCGGTAGCATCCTTAACATGGCCATTGACAGTGATTTGCTGTGCCAAGGCGCTGACAGAGATCATGAGCCCACATAGGACAGCCCACAATCTCAGAGGCAATTTAGATTTTACCTGCTTCATCATTGTTAATTCTTTTAAGTTAGCGTTATATTGTTTTCAGTTACTGTTTTCTGTTGCAAAATTAGTTTTAAAAATGTAAAGTTGTTCTCCTAATTGAGTTAAATCAAGCGTTTTGGATGTGCAAACGTTTGCGCATCCAAAACTATATTATTAAATTTGTACGCGATACAACGAATGAAAGTTTTATTTAATTTTGCAGACAGGTTACTAACCTCCTTGTCATGACAGAGAAATCTACTTACACAATGAAGGATATTGCCCGCGAACTGGGCGTGAGCGTGGCAACGGTATCGAGGGCGCTGAAGGATTCTCCGCGTATCTCGCAGGAGCAGCGTGAGCGTATCAAGGCTTTCGCGCGCGAACATAATTTTTATCCTAATGCGATTGCCGAGTCGCTCCGCCAGAGCAAGACGCGGCCCAGCACCTTGATAGGGGTTATTATCCCGCAAATCAATCATTATTATTTCTCCAGCATCCTGGCGGGCATCGAGGAGCAGGCCAACGTGCGGGGCTATAGTGTGGTCGTTGCCCAGAGTGGTGAGCAGTATGAGCGTGAAGTCCGTATCTGTGAATCATTCATGCATTCAAGGGTGTGTGGCGTCATCGTTTCGCAAGCCAAGGACACCACGAAGTATGAGCATTTCCAAGAGTTGCTCGACAAGCATATTCCGCTGGTCTTTTACGACCGGATCTGTACTGGCATAAACACCAACCGTGTGGTGGTGGACGACTATATGGGAGCTTTCAAGGCGGTCAGCTATCTGATTGAGACTGGTTGCAAGCGCATTGCTTTCTACGGTTCCCCCATGCAGTTGGAGATTTCGAAAAACCGTTACAACGGCTATCGGGATGCCATCCTGCGGCACGGCTTGCAGGTGGATGATTCGTTGCGCTATATCTGTGACTGTCGTGCTGATGCTGAGGAACTTACGCCTGCCGTGATGGAGCGTGAAGATCTCCCTGATGCATTCTTTGCCGTGAATGACGACACGGCTATCGGTATTCTCTATACGGTGAAGCGCTTAGGATTCCGGGTGCCTGAGGATATCAGTATTTGTGGATTCACTAATGGTGAGCGTGCCATTGCCTGTGAGCCGATGCTGACCACGGTGGAACAGCGCGGCTATATGGTTGGCGAGGAGGCTGTTGATATCCTGGTGAACCAGGTGGAAGGCATCACGCCAATGGAAAAGATTGAAAAGAAAGTGGTGCGTACACGCCTGGTGGTCAGAGGTACAACGAGGTAAAGAGACCCACCCCAACCCTCCCTAGAGGGAGGGAGTGATATGATCAATAAACCAGATCAACCTGAAACCTGTAACTTGAAACTTGAAACAAATATACATATGGAAAAACCGAATTTAAGCTTTTGGAATTTGTGGAATCTGAGTTTCGGATTCTTCGGAGTGCAGATTGCATACTCGTTGCAGAGTGCTAACATTTCTGGCATCTTCGCCACGTTGGGGGCTGATCCTCATACGCTGAGTTTCTTCTGGGTACTGCCGCCGTTGATGGGTATGCTTGTACAGCCCGTCGTCGGAACTTTGTCGGATAAGACTTGGACGCGCTTTGGCCGTCGTATTCCCTATCTGTTTGTTGGAGCAGCCGTAGCTGTAGCCGTGATGTGCCTGTTGCCCAATGCAGGCTCTTTTGGCTTGACGGTGGGCGCTGCCTTGTGGTTTGGCGCTTTTGCACTCATGCTTCTTGACACCAGTATCAATATGGCTATGCAGCCGTTTAAGATGATGGTGGGCGATATGGTGAACGAGAAGCAGAAGGGCAAGGCTTATTCCATTCAGTCGTTCTTGTGTAATGCTGGCGGCCTTGTGGGCTTTGTGTTTCCCTTCTTCTTTACAGCCATCGGTATAGCCAATACTGCTCCTGAAGGTCAGGTGCCCGACTCTGTGGTCTATTCGTTCTATATTGGTGCCGTCATTCTCATCCTCTGTGTAATCTACACGGTGATGAAGGTGAAGGAATGGCCGCCGAAGGAGTATCTTGCATACAATCCTGCTCCAGCCGAGGAGGAAAAAGCCAGTTGGCTCTCGCTGTTGAAGAAGGCTCCTGCTGCTTTCTGGCAGGTAGCCCTGGTACAGTTCTTCTGCTGGGCAGCCTTCCTCTATATGTGGACCTATACCACTGGCACCATTGGTGATACCATTTGGGGTACCACCGATGTGAAATCGCTGGGCTATCAGGATGCACGCAACTGGACGGGAATTGTTTTTGGTGTTCAGACCCTGGGTGCTGTCGTGTGGGCAATGGTGCTCCCTATGTTCCGCAATATGAAGGTGGCCTATGCGTTCAGTCTGGTGTTGGGTGGCATCGGTTTTGCCATCGTTCCTTTCATCACCAATCAGTATATGCTCTTCCTGCCGTTCCTGCTCATCGGTTGCGCTTGGGCTGCCATGCTCGCCATGCCGTTCGCTTTAGTTACTAATGCTTTGCAGGGCTATGGTCACATGGGTGCTTATCTGGGTCTGTTCAACTGTGCCATCTGCGTACCTCAGATTGTAGCTGCGCTGTTGGGTGGCCTGGTCCTGTCGCTTGTGGGCAGTAGTCAGTCTAACATGATGATAGTTGCCGGCGTGTTGCTCGTCATTGGTGCCTGTTGTGTCGGCCTTATTAAAGAAAAGAAATGAAAATTGTTTGCTAAATAGTTTTTGATATGGAACAAAGTTTTTTTTACGAAGTTTGTGGCTGGCTGGCAAGCATAACGATGATTCTGGGTTATCTGCCGCAGGCTATCCACACCATTCGTACCCGTGACACCGATGGTATCGCTCTGCCGACCTTCCTGATGATGGGTGTCGGCGGTGCCTGTTTCATGCTTCAGGGGTTGTTTCATAAGCCAGACATACTCTGGGCGTTGTTCATCACCAACCTGGTTACGACGACATGCAGCTTGATTGTTTTCGCTATCAAGGTCTACAACGATTATATTAAGAAAAAATAACACCACAGACAGATGGTTTTCACAAATTGTCGTGCAAACGTTTGCACGACAATTTGTGCATAAAGTGGACAAATTGCGAACACCACACGCGATTTTCTTCGTAATTTAGCACCCAAGAACAACAAACTAAAAGTCTATGAAATTGAGATTTAACATAGAATACCAGACTTCGTTCGGTGAACAACTGGTACTCAACATCAAGGAAAACAGTGAGAAGACAACAGCCTATCGTATGAGTTCGCTCGATGATTACCATTGGTTCTATGAACTGAATGGCCGTTTCAGTGTGGGTGAAGTCATTGACTATTATTACAGCGTGGACTGCGACGGACAGCCCAAGCGCCACGAATGGCTCGTGGATGCCCATCGGCTCGAGATGGCCAGTGAGAAAGGCATCAACTACATAATCTACGACCATTGGATTGATATCCCCGAAGACAGCTACCTCTACAGTTCGGCTTTCACGGATTGCGTGGCCAGGCATACGGTGGTGAAGAGTCCCGTGAAGCCATTCACCACGACGGTCCGCCTTAAGGTGCGTGCCCCGCAACTGCGTCAGGAAGAGCGTCTGGCACTCATCGGTGCCGATAAAGCCCTTGGCGGCTGGGAGATTCTCAAGGCCCTCCCCATGTCGGAGCATAACTATAATGAATGGATGCTGAATATTGATGCCTCGAAGTTGCAGTCGAACGTGATGGAGTTTAAGTTTGTGGTGCTCGACGAGGAAGAAGACGTGACCCCCATCTGGGAAGGCGGTGAGAACCGTCGCGTGGAATTGCCGCCGCTCGAACCGGGTGACGTGGTGGTCTATGAACTTCCCGAGGCTCTGTTCCCCATCTACAGTCAGAAGGTGGCCGGCACGTTGGTGCCCGTGTTCTCCCTGCGCAGCAAGACGAGTTTCGGTGTGGGTGACTTCGGTGACCTGAAGAAGATGGTGGACTGGGTGGCTGGTTGCGGTCAGCGACTGCTGCAGATACTGCCTATCAATGACACCACCAATACCCATACCTGGACCGACAGCTATCCCTATTCCTGCATCAGTATCTTCGCTCTCCATCCGCAGTATGCCGACCTTACGGCCCTGCCTGCACTGAAGGATACGAAAAAGGCGGCTGAATTTGAAGTCCTTCGGCAGGAACTGAACGCTTTGCCGCAGATTGACTACGAACGCGTAAACAATGCCAAGACAGAGTATCTGCAGCTGCTCTTCGCCCAAGAAGGAGCCAAGACCATGCGCACTGCCAAGTACAAAAAGTTCTTTGAGGAAGAGAAATACTGGCTCGTGTCCTATGCGGAATACTGTGTGAAACGTGAGAAAGCCCGTAACTTGAAACCTGAAACCTGCAACCTGAAACCCCAATTCTACTACTATGTCCAGTACATCCTCTCCTCGCAGATGAGCGAGGTGCACGCCTATGCCCGCCAGAAGGGAGTGATTCTGAAAGGTGACATCCCCATCGGAGTGAATCGTACTGGCAGCGACGTATATATGGAACCACGCTACTTCAACCTCAACGGACAGGCTGGCGCTCCGCCAGATGATTTCTCCGTGAACGGTCAGAACTGGGGCTTCCCCACATACAACTGGGACGAGATGCTCAAGGACGACTGCCAGTGGTGGGTGCGCCGTTTCCAGAATATGGCGAAATATTTCGATGCCTACCGCATTGACCACATGTTGGGCTTCTTCCGCATCTGGGAAATTCCCATAGATGCCGTCCATGGATTGCTCGGACAGTTCTCGCCGGCTCTGCCCATGTCGCGTGAGGAGATAGAGGCCTACGGCCTTCATTTCCAGGACGAACTCTTCCTGGAGCCGTTCATCATGGATTGGGTGCTTGAGCGTGTCTTCAAGGAGCGCGCCGAGGAAGTGAAGGAGAAATACTTGGAGCCCACCCACGACGGACGCTATCGCATGAAGGAGGAATATAACACGCAGCGTAAGGTGGAGAAGGCCTTCGAGGGTGTCACCGAAGAAAGGGAACTCTGGTTGCGCGACGGTCTCTATGCCCTCATCAGCGACGTGCTCTTCCTGCGCGATCATAAGAATCCTAACAAGTTCCACCCGCGCATCTCCGTGCAGCACGACTTCATTTATGAGAGCCTCTACGACAGTGACAAGTATGTGTTCAATAAACTCTACAACGACTACTACTATCGCCGCAACAACCAGTTCTGGTATCGTGAGGCCATGAAGAAACTGCCCAAACTGGTACAAGCCACCCGCATGCTCGTCTGTGCAGAAGACCTTGGCATGGTGCCTGACTGCGTGCAGTGGGTGATGGACGAACTCCGCATCCTCTCGCTCGAACTCCAGTCGATGCCCAAAGACCCCTCCGTTCGTTTCGGGCATCTTTCGCGCAATCCCTATCGCAGCGTATGCACCATCTCCTCCCACGATACGCCCACGCTCCGTATGTGGTGGGACGAAGATGCCGAGCGCACACAGGAGTACTATACCACCATGCTCTACCGCAGCGGCAATGCACCTCATCCCCTGCCCGGATGGCTGGCACGTGATATTATTTCGCGTCATCTCACCTGCCCGTCGATGGTATGCGTGATTGCCCTTCAAGACTGGCTGGCCATCGATGAGAAGCTCCGTTTGCCCGATGCCAATGCAGAGCGCGTGAACATTCCCGCCAACCCCAAGCATTATTGGCGCTACCGCATGCATCTGAATCTGGAAGACCTGATGGCTGCCACCGCTTTCAATGAAAGCATCAGCGAACTGATCGTGCAGAGCGGCAGGAAATAACAACCTACCTTTGTTAACAAAACTCCGCAATTCCTGTATCCTGGGGATTGCGGAGTTTTTTTTGACAGAGTCATTACAATATAGGCTATTTGCAATCGTTTGCACTTGTCGCGAAACAAATATGCGGGCTGTTGCATGGTAGAATGGCGTTTTTTATTTATCTTTGCACAAAATAACCGTTTATCCCTAAACAATATGAAACACAAGAATCTGCTTCTGCTCCTGCTGGCGCTGCCCATGATGGCAGTGGCGCAGACCGTGAAATCGCCCAATGGCAATGTGGTGCTAACGTTCTCGCTCACCGACAACGGACGGCCTACGTATGAAATGACCTACAAGGGGAAGGCCGTGGTGAAACCCTCTCACCTCGGACTGGAACTGGCCAAGGACAAGCATGCCTCGATGGGCATGGAAGAGTCGGACCTGATGGAAGGTTTCAGCATCGTGGATACCCGTGAGAGTTCGTTCGACGAGACCTGGCAGCCCGTATGGGGCGAGACCCGCGACATCCGCAACCGCTACAACGAACTGGCCGTGACCTTGGACAATAAGTACGAATACAGCAAGGTGACTGCCAAGGGCGAGAACGAGCGGGGCAGGGCGTTCTTTGAGCGCCACCGCACCGTCATCATCCGCTTCCGCGTGTATGACGACGGCATCGGCCTGCGCTATGAGTTCCCGCAGCAGAAGGAATTGAACTATTTCCTCATCAAGGAGGAGCACACGGAGTTTGCCATGGCTGGCGACCACAAGGCGTGGTGGCTGCCGGGCGACTACGACACGCAGGAGCAGATGACGCAGGAGACGAAGCTCTCGGAGATTCGCGGAAAGATGCAGGAGGCCGTGAACTGGGGCAACTCGTCGGTGGCGGTGTTCTCGCCGACGGGTGTGCAGACCTCGCTGCAGATGAAGAGCGACGACGGACTGTATATCAACATCCACGAGGCAGCCTGTGCCGACTATGCCACGATGCACCTGGAACTGGTGGATGCGCAGACCAAGGCACTCTCAACTCAGCTTGGCGGCGGCAGCAATGCCTATACGCCCAATCCGAAACCGTCGCCCTATCCACTGCCCGCTCCGTTTACCTTCGTGAGCCATCTTACGCCGGATGCCACGGGATTGAAGGGCGCTATGCAGACGCCTTGCGAAACTCCATGGCGCACGGTGATGGTGAGCGATGACGCACGCGACATGCTTTCGAGCAATCTGATTCTGAACCTGAACGAGCCCTGCAAGCTGGAGGACACCTCATGGATTCATCCCACGAAGTACTGCGGAGTGTGGTGGGAGATGATTGTGGGCAAGAGCAACTGGAACTACACCAACGACTTCCCCAGTATCAAACTCGACCAGATTGACTGGACGAAGGTGAAGCCCAACGGCCGCCATGCCGCCAACAACGAGAAGGTGAAGCGCTACATCGACTTTGCCGCCGAGAACGGTCTCGACGAGGTGCTGGTGGAAGGCTGGAACGTTGGTTGGGAAGACTGGGCAAACATGTGGAAGCGCGACGTGTTCGACTTCGTGACGCCCTATCCCGACTTCGACATTAAGATGCTGAACGACTATGCCCACTCGAAGGGCGTGAAGATTTTGATGCACCACGAGACGTCGTCGAGCTCGCAGAACTACGAGCGCCATATCAAGGAAGCCTATGAACTGATGAACAAATACGGCTACGATGCCGTGAAGACGGGCTATGTGGGCGACATCATCCCACGCGGCGACCACCACTATTCGCAGTCGATGAACAACCACTACCTGTACGTCATCAAGGAGGCTGCCAAGCATCACGTCATGGTGAATTCGCACGAGGCCACCCGTCCCACGGGACTCTGCCGCACCTATCCGAACCTGGTGGGCGGCGAGAGTGCACGCGGCACGGAATATGAAGCCTTCGGCGGCAATAACCCCGACCATACCTGCATACTGCCCTTCACCCGATTGCAGGGAGGTCCGATGGACTACACCCCCGGCATCTTCGTGACGAAACTCTCGGAGTGGAGCGACAATACATCTTGGGCGCGCATCACCATTGCCGGCACGCTGGCCCTCTACCTGACGATGTACAGTCCGCTGCAGATGGCTGCCGACCTGCCCGAGCACTATGCGAAGTTCATGGACGCCTTCCAGTTTATCAAGGACGTGGCCTGCGACTGGGACGACAGTAAATATCTGGAGGCTGAGCCCGGCGACTACATCACCGTAGCGCGCAAGGCGAAGGGAACCGACAACTGGTTTATCGGCGGCAAATGCGACGAGAACGGTCATACGTCGGTGGTGAAGCTCGACTTCCTGGATAAAGGTCGCAAGTACGACTGCACTATCTATGCCGATGCTAAGAACGCCCACTATGAAAAGAATCCGCAGGCCTACGTCATTACGAAGCGCACGGTGAAGAAGGGTGATGTGCTGAAACTGACAGAAGCCCCCGGCGGCGGCTTTGCCGTTTCACTCATTGCAAAATAAAACAGTAAAGGCATGAAAAAATACATCTTTTTGGCACTACTGGCTATGGCTACAACTCACATGACGGCTCAGGAGTTTGATTTTAACGAAGTGACTTACACTCCGGCACAGACCACCTTCCGTTTGTTTGCCCCGAAAAAGGCGAAAGTCAGCGTGGAAATCGGTTCCAGTTTCTTGTCAACGGAAACCGCTCCAAATCAGAAATACAAGATGCGTTTGGGCAAGGATGGTATTTGGACCGTCACCGTTAATCAGGACCTGAAGGACCATAAGTACTGGTTTGAGGTGGATGGGAAGAAATCAGTTGGTGTTTTTGCCAAGGCTGTCGGAGTGAACAGCACTTTTGGCGTGGTGGCTGACCTTCGTGAAACGAATCCCGATGGATGGGGAAACGACCAGCGTCCTGTGGTAAAGTCGCCATCCGACCTTGTTATCTATGAAATGCATCATCGTGATTTCTCCATTGATGAATCCTCCGGCCTCAAGAATAAGGGAAAGTTTCTGGCATTGACTGAATCAAAGGCGATAAAGCATCTGAAGGACCTGGGTGTGAATGCCGTTCATATCCTGCCCAGTTATGACTTCGGTTCGGTGAACGAAATGCGGCTGCAGGACAATAAATACAATTGGGGCTATGACCCGGTGAACTATAATGTGCCTGATGGATCCTACAGCACCAATCCATATGACCCCATGACTCGTATCCGCGAGTTCAAGCAGATGGTACAGGCGCTCCATAAGGCAGGCATCCGCGTCATCCTCGATGTGGTGTACAACCATACCTACGACATAGAGAACTCGAATTTCCAGAAGACCTATCCCGACTATTATTACCGCAAGAATGCGGACGGAACCTACAGCAATGGCTCTGGTTGTGGCAACGAGACAGCTTCGGAGCAGCCCATGATGCGTCGCTTTATGATAGAGTCGGTGAAATACTGGATTAACGAATACCACATCGATGGTTTCCGTTTCGACCTGATGGGCTGCCACGATATCGAGACGATGAACGCCATCCGAAAGGTCGTGGATGAGATTGACCCCACCATATTTATATATGGCGAGGGATGGAGCGCTGGACAATGTGCGCTGCCTGCCGAGCAATTGGCAGCTAAAGCCAATATTCCAAATCTTCCACGTATTGCAGCATTTTCCGATGAACTGCGCGACGGACTGCGTGGTCCGTTCTCAGATGATACCAAGGGTGCCTTTCTGGCAGGCCTGCAGGGCGAGGAGGAAAGTATCAAGTTTGGCATTGCCGGTTGTATCAGTCATCCACAGGTGGATATGCAGAAGGTGAACTATTCTAAGAAAGCATGGGCTACGGAACCAACGCAGATGATCAGCTACGTGAGTTGTCACGACGACATGTGTCTGGTGGACCGTCTGAAGGCCAGCATCCCCGGCATCACCACCGACGAAATCATACGGCTCGACCTGCTTGCACAGACAGCTGTGTTCACTTCGCAGGGTGTTCCCTTCATGCTCAGCGGCGAGGAAATGCTGCGCGACAAGAAAGGCGTGCACAACAGCTTTGAGTCGCCCGACAGCATCAATCATCTAGATTGGGATAATCTGAAGCGTTATCCCCAGGTGTTCCAATATTATAAGAACCTTATCCAGCTGCGCAAGGACCACCCCGCTTTCCGTCTTGGAAGTGCCGACCTTGTAAGAAAGCATCTGGAATTTTTAGACGTGACTAATTACTCCTCCCCTGTAGGGGAGGCGCGGGTAGGGTCTCCTCTCATTGCATTCCGCCTGAAAGACTATGCTGGTGGTGACAAATGGAAGGATATCTATGTCTTCTTGAATTCCAATCGTGAAACCGTCAAAGTTTCTTTGCCCTATGGCAGTTACGAAACCGTCTGCGACGATGGCCGCATCAGCGAGACGGGCATCCGTCATTTTACAGGTGATCAAGTCACTATAGCTCCGCAATCAGCATTAATATTACACAATTGACAATATGAAAAAGACTATTCTAACTTATGCCTTTTTATCTGTGGTTTTACTTATGAGTGCAGCAACCCAAGTGAAAGTAACGCGCATTGACCCCACCGACTGGTATGTGGGACTGAAGAACCCCACGCTTCAGTTGATGGTCTACGGACAGAATGTGCGCGACGCAGAAGTGAGTGTGGATTATCCCAATGTGCGGATAGACAGTATTTCACGGCTCGATAGTCCCAATTATCTGCTGGTCTATCTGAATCTCAGTGGGGCGCAGCCCGGTGAGATGACTTTGAAGATAGGTAAGCAGAAGGTGAAATACCTGTTGAAGCAGCGCGAAATGAGCGGTGACAAGCGCATGGGCTTCACCAATGCCGACGTGCTCTACATGCTGATGCCCGACCGTTTTGCCAGCAGCGGGAAATACACCGAGCCCAAAGCCGCAAAGAAATTAGCCGCTACGCTCAATAACTATGTTGTTGACCGCAAGCAGCCTTCACTCCGCCATGGTGGTGATCTGGAGGGAATCCGTCAGCATCTCGACTATTTCAATGAACTCGGTGTGACGGCCCTATGGTTTACACCCGTATTGGAAAACAATAGTCCCGACAATGAGGCTGGCTACAGCACCTATCACGGCTATGCCACCACCGACTATTACCGGGTAGATCCGCGCTTCGGAACCAACGCGGAATACCGTCAGCTGGCAGACGAGGCACATGCCAAAGGACTGAAAATCGTGATGGATATGATTTTCAACCACTGTGGTTTCGAGCATCCCTGGGTGAAGGACCGTCCTTCGAAAGACTGGTTCAACCTCTACGAATGGCTCGAGGGCAAGGATAAGGCCAATTTCAACAGCGACCCACGAGGAACGAATTTCCAGCAGACCAGTTACAAACTGACACCCGTGAAAGACCCCTACGCTTCGGAAGTAGACCTGAAGGAAACAGTAGATGGTTGGTTCGTGCCCACCATGCCCGACCTGAACCAGCGTAATCCTCATGTGATGACCTATCTCATCCAGAATTCCATCTGGTGGATTGAGACCGTGGGCATCGACGGCATCCGCATGGATACCTATCCCTATGCTGATGCCAAGGGTATGGCCCGCTGGATGAAGACCCTCGACGACGAGTATCCCAACTTCAACGTGGTGGGGGAGACGTGGGTCACCGAGCCTGCCTATACTGCCTCTTGGCAGAAGGATTCGAAACTGTCGAAGGAAAACTCGTACCTGAAGACGGTCATGGACTTCTCTTTCTTCGACAAGCTCTCGCAGGCCAAGAACGAAGAAACCGACCCGTGGTGGAACGGACTGAACCGCCTTTACAACAGCTTTGTGTATGATTATCTGTACGAGAATCCCAACAACGTGATGGCTTTCATCGATAATCATGACACCGACCGCTTCCTCGGCAATGGAAAAGACACGCTGGCGCTGAAGCAGGCGCTTGCCCTGCTGCTTACCGTGAAGCGTATCCCGCAACTTTACTATGGTACGGAAATCCTGATGAACGGTACAAAGGAAGTGACCGACGGCAATGTGCGCAAGGACTTCCCCGGCGGTTTTCCCGGCGACAAGAAAAATTGCTTTACTGCCGAAGGACGAACGAAGGCTGAGAACGACATGTTCAACTGGCTTTCCAACATCCTACACTGGCGCAACGGCAACGAGACCATTATCCGCGGCATGCAAAAGCAGTTCATACCTTACAATGGCATCTATGTTGTGGCGCGCAGCTGGCATCGCAACAATGTAGTGACGATTCTCAACGGAACCTCAAAGCCTGCCACGTTGGAGATTGCCCGCTATGCCGAACTCATCGAGAACCAGACAGAGGCCGTTGATATCACAACAGGCCGTAAAGTGAGTCTGACAAAGGATATCAAACTCAGACCACGGCAGACCATGATTTTGGAATTCTGATTGTAGTGTATATGAAAACAGAGACGCAGCGCCAATGAACGCTGCGTCTCTGTTTTCTGTTATTTGTTGAGGCTAAGGCTGTAAAGCGTGCAGAGTGACTGCTTCTTCGTGGGTGAAGAGAAGACGAGGAACAGCGCATGCTTGCCGCTCATGTCTTTAAGGCCTTTCAGGGCGATGTTGAAATCTTTTGCTTTGGCACTCTTGCCGCCGAGACTCAGCTGACCGATGCATTTACCACTACCGTTCTCCCACGGACTGTCAATCATCACCTTGATGTTTCCTTTCACACCTGTGGTTTTCATATTTAGCAACAGACGGGCCGTGTTACCCTTGACTCCGTCGAGGTTGAAGTACTTATAGCCCACGATAGAGCCGTCGGTGTTGTTCACCACTGGATTGCAGTTCCATTTGATGTCGTATGGGTCGCCTTGGGGAATATCTTTCAGATAGGTGGCCTCCACGTAGGAGCCAGTATAGATAGAATTACCTTTGCTGTCGCGGGTGGTGGGCTCCGGACAAGTGAGCCAGCAGGCGATGGCTGCAGGATAGCGCTTGTTCATCTTTAATCCGCTGGTTTCAAAGCCCTCGGAAGTGTATTCTCCTTCTGTGATTTCCACCTTGCCGCCCAGTCCTTCCTCAACTTTCACGGTTACGGGAGCCACCATTGCCTGACGGGAATATTCATTGACACCCGTTTGACGGTGATAGAAAATATACCACTTTCCGTTGATTTCGCAGAGAGAACCATGGGTGTTGCCTGTGGGATTGGCCGTAGGAATGATGTTTCCCTGGGCATCCTTGCCGCGGGCGCGTCCGTCGATGAGTGTGCCGCCATAGGTGAACGGACCCAAAGGATAGTCGCTGTAGGCGTATGCAAGTGTGTAGTTCACCATCGGCAGGCCAAATTCGCCTTCGCGGGTGAAACGGCTGTATACAAGAACATACTTATCCTTTATCTTGCGCATGGACGAAGCCTCGAAGAAACGGTATACATCGTCCTGCTGATAGCCGGGAATCAGATTCTCGATATTTTGTCCACCCTTCTTCAGTGTTGCCATCGTCGCAGGGTCGAGTTCCGCGCCGTGTGAATCACCAAACCCCCAATAGCCATATACTCGTCCGTCATCATCCACGAAAACACCGGGGTCGAAATACAGGATACCCACCGTCTCATTGGGCTTCTTAGGATTCCAGTTGCACACTTCAAACGGGCCATCGGGCCTTTTGCTCTTGGCCACCATCGTCTGGCGACCGCCGTTCTGTGTGTTAGGGTAGAGATAATAGGTCTTTGTGCCGTCTTTCTCTTTCACAACAGCCACGTCGGGTGCAAAGAGTACGTCATTCACACCACCCTCGTTGAGCTGTTTGCCGTCGGCACCCTTGTTCGATTCGAAGATAATGCCGTCGTAACGCCAGTGCGTCAGGTCATTTACAGATGCCGACCATACCACCTGGTCAGGACCGCAATAACTTGTCTTGTAAATGTCGTGTGAGCCATAGATATACACACGGTATTCTCCGGGTTTGTCGGGGTCCTCAAAGACATAGGGTTCGCCGTCAGGAATATGTTCCCACAAGGGCAGATAAGGATTTTGTGCCGTGATGTTTAAGGCGGCTGCCGGACAGAGCAGCAACAAAAGCAGGTAAAGCCATTCTCTTCTCATAATTCAATAAGGTTTATAACATTGTTGTTTTCAGATGGTGCAAAGTTAATAAAAAAATGAAGAATGAAGAATGTAGAATGAAGAATAATTTGTATTTTTGCATCTGAAACCAATTAACTAAATCTTATGCAAACAAGAATGAAGAAAATGATGATGATAGCCTTGGCCATGCTGCTGCCGCAATTGGCTCTGGCACAGAATACGGAGGCAAAAGTGAAGAAAATTCGTCAGTTGTATAATGAAGCCCAGGAAGCGGCTAAATACAAAGATTCCGAGGAATGGGTGGAGCATGGCGCATGGTCTTTGAAGTTTGAATCGATGATCAACTATGCGGGCGGAGGACCCGTAAAACATAGAACGGAAATTCTTCTTACGTCCCCTTATGAGGCAGACGAACCGGATAACCCCCGTTTCAATACCGTTATCCCCTGGTTAGTGCGCGAAACCATAGAGCGTTCGGCCACCATCTACCGCGAATTCTTGTATGACCCTCAAACGGAAGAGTTCATCTTTTGTTATCAGCGCGTGGCAGGTTATAATGAGCCTATGGAACAGCGTCTCTATTTTGACAAAGGCCGCCTCATCAAGGCAGTGCCTGCCAGTATGGATGAGGTTTGGATGGAAGAACCTTCGGCACTCATCAAGAAGGCCCAGGCCTTCAAGGAGATGGTCAAGGCCTACAATATCATTGAATAATGCAGAGTTAGAGTCCCGCCGACTTACCGTGTTTTCGCTGAATATCAATACGTTAGAAGCTAGAGTAGCCCGAGTAGGTCGATTTTTTCTTTTTAAGATTAAGTGGGGCTGGTTCCTACAAAGTAAAACCTCACAGGGAACCGACTCCTGTAAGGTTTTATCATAAAGGATTCCGCTCTGAATGTCTGATCCTTGCGGATGCTTGGGGAATGGTGTACTACTGGATTTAGTAGACTTCGCCCCAGTGGTCGCAGAGGTTGCGGGCTTCGTCGTCGGTGAGAGTGACGACGGCCCCGTGTTTGGGAGATGTGAAGTTTTCGGTTTTCATAATGGCTTCCTTCTGGCCCTTCTTCTTGGCGTTGAACTGGCCGAGGGGCGTGAAGGTCTTGAAATCGGTAGTCTCTACGAAACCGAAATTGTGTGTTTTCTGCCCGTAGCAGTCGTACATCAATATCCATTTTTCTTCACCGATACGCTTCCATACGTTTGGCGCCTCGCAGGCTGTGGGCTCAGGATCGACGAATGCTTCCTGATAGGTCCACGGGCCAGTGATGTTGTCGCTGTAGGCCTGCTTGATGCCGGGCGTCTCTTCGTGACTGACGTAGGAGAGATAATAGCGGTTGCCCACCTTGACGATGTCGCCGTCGATGGCCGAGACGCCTTCCTTAGGATGCTCGAAGAGTATCTTCGGGGTGGTGGTCAGCGAGTCATAGCGTTCGTTGACGTACGCATAATAGAGCTTGTTCTGCCCGTTCTGGTGGCGCATGGTGAAATATATCATTATTTGGTTGGTCTTATCGTCGAGGGTCGTCTCGGGAGCCCACGCACAGCCAATCTCGGGATCAATCTTGTCCAAGCGCAGCAAGGCATGCTGCCAATGGATAAGGTCGCGACTCTTCATCAGCACGAGGTTCTTGTTGTTGCCCCATCCGTAGGTCTTCCCGTCGCGTTCCCATTCGGTGGCGCGCTTGCCTTCACGCTGGGCATAGATGTGGAGATCGGTCATGGCCAGATAGAACATCCCGTCGGGACCGCGGAAGATGTGCGGGTCGCGCACGCCGCGCTGTTCGGCAATGGTGTCGCCGTTGATGACGGGCTTGTCCTTGTTGAGGGCATGGAAGGTGTAGCCGTCTTTCGAAATGGCCATGTGGATGGAGTGCGTGTTGTCCTTGTGATAAACCATCAGATAGCACCCGTCGCTCTGTCCGCTCATGGGGAGCGGACAGAGTAGGCAGATGAGTGCTATCAACTTAGATGCCAGAATCTTCATAGATAAAGCATGCATTTACTATTCGGCATACTTATATCCCCAGATGGTGACACCGGTCTTGCTGTTAAGCGCTGTGAAGCAAGGTGCCTTCTCGTTCTTGGGTTCCAAGGTTTGCTCAATCATTACTCCCTTATATTCACCTCCTATATTGATAGTGATGTAGGAAGTGCCGGTCTTTGCGGACCATGTTCCTGTCCGGTCACCAGTAATCGTGCCGTCGGCATTCAGCTTGATATCTACAGGAGAAGCAAATGCCTTCGCAGCATGATCAAGTTTGTAGTTGTGCTGCAAGAACTTATAACTTCCTGGGATGTTGGCTGTAGCCACCTTCTGGGCAGCAGCGATTCCGGCACTCTTGACACCCTCGCCCGTGTATTCGAATGGAGCAGCAACCAGCCAGCCTTCCTCGTTCTGATAAACCTGATGGACACGAACCTCATGACCTTCTTCACGATTCTGGAAACGGGTGTGGTAAACCAGATAGGTGCGGCCGTCTTCAGCGGCAATGATACTGTTGTGACCCTGAGCACGCTCGCCGAAGTCGCCTGTTACCTGATAGCCCCATTCATTATAGGCTCCGAAGATGTTCACACCGCGGTTGCCATCGTTGGCGGTAGGTCCGAAGTTCAGCAGGTAACTGTTGAAAATAGCACTGCTTCCCTTACTGTCAACATACGGGCCGTCAGGATTCTGCGAACGGAACACGCGCATCTGATAGCCACCGGCAGCCTCCAGACCTCCATAAGTCATGAACAGGAAGTAGTAGCCACCGATGTATTCAATGTAAGAAGCTTCACCTGATACATAATGACCGCCGGCAATCTTTTTACCGAAGTAAGGATCGGAAGTGCTGCTGATTTCATAGTTCACATCATAGTTACGCAGACCAGTATTCTCATCCAGTTCGAGCATGAAGATACCACCGCTCCATGAGCCATACGACATCCATAACTTGCCGTTCTCATCATAGAACACGCATGGGTCGATACAGTTTGGCCAATGGTTTCCATAGTTGTCACTGGGAGCATAGCGGTCAGGCAGAGATGTCTGCTGACCCAATACAATCTCCAGATCGGTATCCTTATAGCTGTCGCCGGAACGGAAACCGCTCATTACGACAGGAGCCTGATAGCGGTAAGGACCTTCAATTCTGTCGGCAGTAAGCATGATGATGCTGGAATACCAATGATCACCATTGATGCTGAGGTACATGCACCACTTGCCTAATTTCTTATTGTAGATAACGTCGGGTGCCCACATGTTACCATCCACCTTGTATGAATCACTACCACGAGTTGACCATGCCAACGCGTTGAAGTTCAAATCATACTCTGAGCCACCCTTCTTCACTTTAGTCACCTGTGGAGTTGTGAAGGCATCGGCATTGGCTGCATTGTTACTGGTAGCTGTTGCCCACGGAGCCGTGAATGCTTCCCACGACATCATGTTGGTTGACTTGGCAGCTGCACGGTGAGAACCGAATACATAATAGGTGTTTGATGACGGGTCCCAAACGATACTTGGATCGTGGACACTGACGCGTTTCAAGTCTGCAGGACTACCACTCTGCGGGTCGTCTTCAGTATCGACGGTAGCAGCCGTTGTCGTAAAGGACACTTCCTGGGAATAAACGATGTCGAAACTTGTCTGCACGAAACCGCGGGCATAGTATATGGTATTCGGCTGGAGACCGGTAAGGGTCAGCGAGATATCCTTGCTGAAAGCCGTCACCTTATTGTCATCAATTGTTGGATTAGGTGAGGTGGAATAGCAGATGCCGCGACTGATCAGATGTGAGCCGGCAGCCGTTGTAGTAACTTGGACAGATGTTCCCTTGATGTTGGTTATCGTGGGAGTAGTGACAGACAACGGAACATTCACTTCGTTGATGTCGTCCTCACAGGCTGTTGCCATCATGACGATGGCAAACAGCACTAACAGTTTTGATATATATTTCATAATGTTCTTCTTTTATTTAATTATTCGAAAACTAAGTGACATCCGTCAACTGAGAAACGAACATAGAAGTCATCAGGGTCTTCTACCTTGATGCCGATATAGTCCTGGGTGTAGGTCTTTCCGTTGTTTCCAGTCATGACAGCATTGACGTCTGCAGTTCCATCAGCATTATTGACAACAGTAACACTCACCTTGGCACCATCCATGGCAGCACGCCACTCGTCCCAGTTTCTGCCATCCTCCATCTTAAGGGTGCAACCATCATAACTGCTACCCCAGCCCCAGTTGTCTGCACGACATACAGCTTTCTGTTCACCAGCAGCATTGCCCAGGATAACCATGAAGTTATTCCAGTTGCCAGCACAACTTGAATAGTTGGTGAAGTTGAATGTGGCTTTCTGGTGAGGGATAACCTTCACGCTCTGAGAGAATAACTGATTATTCCATACTGTGGAATTGTCTGTTGCTCCCAATGTCTGATTGAATACCACGTGGGCATTCTCTACGAGGATATCAACGTAGAGATCTTCAGCGTCAATCGTATTGATACCGATGTAGTTCTGATTATAGGTCTTGCCATCATTACCAAGCATATCAATCTTAATATCTGCCGTACCGTTGCCATTATTGGTGATGTATGCAGTTACCTTGGCACCGTTCATGGCTGCAAGCCATGTTGCCCAGTCACGTCCTGCCTCCATGCTTGGTGTGCAGGCTGCATATCCATTATCCCAACCGAAGTTGTCTGCTCGTACCACACAGTATGAAGCCCATGCAGAATTAGTCAGCCTGATAAGGAAGTTGTCCCAGTTATTGACACCGGCAGTATAACTGGTGAACGATACCACCTTTGTTTCCTTAGGAGCAATCTTGATATGGTCTGTGTTATTCTCAAACCAGGGAGCAGAGGTATTATCCTCTTTTCCGAGTATAACTGGAGTTGGAACAACATAAGTTTGAGTGAATGCAGAGAGTTCCTTTACGAGGTTAAAGACTTTACTTGCCAAGACAGGTTTGTCGCAATTATTGCCCATATAAGTCTTGTTATACACTACGACAAGCGTCTTCTGACCCTGTTCTTCGAAGTCTGGAATGATTTCGAACTGCAAGTCAGTTAATGGTATTTCCTTTGTTACACCACTTGCAAATGTTACGGTAGCAGTGATATTAGCCATAAACTCGTCTAATCCTGTTCCGAGTACCACTTCGCTTGGCACGCCATTCAATGTTAAAGAAGCCGGTTCACTGTCTTCAACGTCAAAGTCACCAAATTCCAAATGGGAGCCTTCACAGGTAAAACAGAAGTAAAGGTCGTCCTGATTGACAGAAATATCGGTGTATTCCTGTGTGTAGGTCACGTTGTCTGCTCCAAGCATCGTGATTTTTACATCAGCCTTGCCATTGCCGTAGTTAGCAATGGTGGCCGTGCATTTGGCAAGATTCATAGCTTTCAGCCAGGTGCTCCAATCGCGATTTTCACTCTCCATTCTCTTCACAAAGTATTTATCACTATTGGCTCCATCTGTATCGTCAGATGTCCATCCCCAGTTGTCGGAGCGCAACACGGCGTATTCTTTGTCTTTGGCTTCATTGCGGAGCACAATAAGGAAGTTCTTATAGTTGGCATTGCCTCCATAGTTTATGAACTTCACCTGATAGGTCATGCCTGGTTCGGTCTTGATATCTTCGGTAAACACAGACCACCACCCCGTGGTATTGTCCGTATTACCCAATTTGTCAGGGGTGGGTGTAACTTCCACTACCGTTACCTCAGGCTCCTCCGCCTCCATGTCGGCTAGCCAATCGGGTGCATTGACGCTGTAAAGGTCGGCACCCTCACAACTCGAAAGTATCAGTATGGCAAGAGCCGTCATACAGAAGGCTGTTGTTTTTTTTATGATATTTTTCATAATTCTTGTCTTTTATTGATGTGAAATCCTAAACATTATTTATTCAGGTCAACCACGGGATGTATGGTTATTCCGTTAGAAGAGTAGTAGTTGGCATTGCTGGTGGAGGTGTTGGCAGAATTTCCCACCAGATTAGGATTGGCGTTGAGTGTGCCTTGATAGATTGGTATGAATTCATGACCGGGAATCCAATTATCATACGAGCTCTTGCTGCAGGAACCGTAGGATACAGCATCCTTTGGAGTGTACTTGATGGTACCGCCCTCGTAGTTTGCCTTTGTCCAAAAGTTTACGGCTGCGTGTTCCTTCAGCTGCTGTAGACGGTCATTGCTATAATAGAATCCCCAACGGATAAGATCGAATCCACGTCCGAATTCACAACCGAACTCCTTTGGGCGTTCCACATTGGCTATCTGCTCGAACAGGCGATCAGAAGTGGGGAAATCGGCCAATTGCAAATCGGCTAACCCTGCACGCCGTCGCACCTGATTGATCCAGTCGATAGCTTGTTGCGTAGGACCGTTCAGCTCGTTCTCGCATTCAGCAGCACGAAGCAGCACGTCGCTGTAGCGCATCAAGCGGAGGTTGATGCCGCAGTGCAAGCCAGTGACTACAGACTCGTAGATGCCAGTGCGCATATTAGTCCACTTGGCAATGGGCAGTCCGCCATAGTTGTTATTGGTCACCACATATTTGTCGGCATTCATCTTCGAACCATAGCAAACATTTCCATATTCGAAATTCTCCCACTCTGGCTCGTATGTACCAATAGTCCAATAGAGTCGCGGGTCGAGACTATTGTTGGTTGTTCGCTCTTGCTTGAAGAGGTTGTAAAGCCAAGGTGATGCGGAGAGGTCAGCCCATCCGCCGAAGTCGCCAGGACCAAAATTACTCTCGATGGCATGTCCTTGGGTGGCATTGGCACTGGTGTTCACTGGTGTCCACTCGTCGTCGGTACCTTGTGTACCGTAGTCCAAGAATTGAACTTCGTAAAGGCTCTCTTCGTTGTTCTCGTAAGCAGAGCCCTCACGGAAGTTGTCGCCATAGTTGGGCATGAGTCTGTAGTTGCCGAATTCCTTGTTGATGATCCGCTTAAGAACAGCCAAAGCTTTCTCTAAGTTCTCCTTCGTGGGGTGCATCATCAGCGCACGGGCGTAATAGCCGGCTGCAGCACCACTGGTAGCACGTCCTAATGACCATTGTCCACCTTCATCACGTGTTGGCAGCAACGTCATGGCCTCTGAAAGGTCAGCTTCCACCTGCTTCAGCACATCTTCGTAACTACTGTTGGATGAATAGAGTGTTTCCAACTTGGCATAGTCTTCGTAGTTCAGCATGAGTGTCGGGTTCTGATAGTAGCCTGCGAGATTATAGTAACTCAGTCCGCGCATGAAGAGGGCCTGTCCTTTGATTCGCTGCATCTGCTTGCTCAGTGCACTATTGTCTGGCTGGTCCTTAAACTTATATAAGATATAGTTGCATACGTTGATCGTGTAGTACCAGTCACGCCACACCCACTGGTTCATTTCGTTGTCAATCGCAGTATTCAGATCATCATATGGGAGATACCATACTTGGGAGGAATTCCACACTTCATCTCCTCGGCAAACATCGTAGTTGTATCCTACACGGGCATAAGTTCCTTCCATGCGTGCATGGTTGTATGCAGCAATGACTGTCTCTTCCAGTTCATCGGCCGTCTGTCCGAAAGTATTTGCTGTCTGACGGTTGACATTCACCACGTCCAGTTTACTTTCACACGACGTAATCACACCGATGCCCAGCATCAGGGCAAGTGAAATATGATTTAGTTTCATAATATACTTCTTTTTTACTTTTTTATCTTTTTGTTTTTACCATTAGAAGGAGAACAGAAGTCCTGCCATAACGCTCTTCGCGCTGGGGTATGAACACCAGTTGTATCCTGGTGTGAAGGTGCCACCGGCATAATCGACATTGTAGCCCTTATACTTGGTGAGGGTCAGCAGATTCTGTGCCGATACATAAACACGAACGCCAGACACGAGACCTTTGAACCAAGTATCGCTGAAATTATAACCCAATTCAATGTTTGCGATTTTCCAATATGCGGCATTCTGAATCTTGCGATCGCTGAAGAGATCGTTCCAAGCCATTCCACTCGTAGAGTAGTATGTTCGGGGTGTATTTGAAATATAGGTCAAACCATCTTCAGACCACTTGTTGGCCTCCAGCATGTCTACGCTCTTGTTGCCAGGGCCATAACAGGAGGTCAGATTATTGTAGATGCCATCGGACACATGATAACCCAACGCACCGAAGGTTGAAACGCTCAGGTCGATGTTCTTGTACTCCAGATGAGCGCTGATACCGAAATTCACACGCGGCAGACCACGTCCAAGCACCACACGGTCGTTAGTGTCTACGACACCATCTTCGTTGACATCTTTGTACAGGCAATCACCCAACTGTGCACCGTCCTGCTTAGCATGGTCATCAAGATCTGCTTGCGTACGGGCGATACCTTCATATATATAGCCATAGAACTGACCGACCTCTTCCCCTACGTTGGTGATGTAGTCACCGGTAAGATAAGACTGTGTTCCAAAACCAAGTGAAGTTACTTTATTCTTCAGGGTGCTTAGGTTTGCACTGATTTCGTGCTTCAGGGCGTGATCACGGTTGCGGTATGTGACGCTGAACTCAAAGCCGCTGTTCTCCATCGAGGCAGCGTTCATCGTAACGTTCTCGTTGGCGAAACCACCGCTGTTAGGAACGGGTACGTAAGCGAAGAGCAGATCCTCCGATTTGTTCTTGTACCACTCGGCGGTGAACTCGATGCGGTTATTGAACAAGGCCAGATCGATACCGACGTTCATAGTCTTCTTTTTCTCCCAATAGACATCCTCGATGACGAAAGTTGATGCTGCAGAACCGGTGATGGGTTGGTTGCCAAAGCTATAAGTCATGTTATTGCGTGCCATGGTCATCTCATAGACACCATCGGCTATGTTTTCGTTACCGAGCTCACCATAACTACCGCGTATTTTCATCATGTTCACGATGTTGTGATTGATAGGGAAGAAATTTTCCTTGTCTAAACGCCAACCTATGGAAATGGAGGGGAAAGTGTCCCAACGGCGATCCTTAGACAGTCGCGAACTGCCGTCACGGCGTACTACAGCCGAAAGCAGATATTTGCCATCATAATCGTAGTTCAGACGGCCAATATACGAGGCCATGGTATGTTTGTATTCCCATGACTCTGCATTGCGGTCTGATGCGTTCTGAATCTGCAAATAATAAGGTTCTGTAAAGTTTACCCCCCAACCTGTCAGTAAGTCTGTGTTCTCTTGCTCGAACGTTTGACCCACCACCAGATTTGCATGATGTTTTCCAAAGGTGCCATCGTAGGTCAATGTGTTCTCAATGAGTGCATCGGTGTACTTACGATGCCCTTTGGTCAAGCGTTCGTTCGATTTGTCCAAATAGACGCGGTTACTCTGAATCCATGCCGAAATCCAAGTGCGATCGTTCGCATGGGTGGTACTATACGACAAGTTCAATTTGTAGGTCAGTTTGTGATTCTTACTTTCAATACCTATCATCTTTAATAGGTCCACGTCAGCAGATCCGGTTCCCACGAAACGATCCACCAATGTGTTACGCTGGAACAAATTGTTAACTAATAGCGGATTGGCAGCAGAGATATCGCCGTGGATAGTATCGTAGTAAACACCATAACCGTAAGCATCGTAGTTCCAATTTTTCGCGGCACCCACGCTGTTGTCTAGGAACCATGTGGACTCGTCGTAGGCCTTGATAGTGGGCTGCATCGACAACGCACCTCCTAAAACGTTCCAGCCTGCCATACCGTACAGACCCTGTATATACTCTTGTGCATTGGATACGCCCATACCGTCCTGGCTGGAATGTGAATAAACAAGCGAGGTGCGGAACTTGATGAACTTTGTCTCCATCGTGTTATTAACACGAGCAGTGAAACGCTCATAGTTTGGCCCAGCACCTTCCAATGTTCCTTTTTGCTTGAAGTAGTCAAGGCCAATATTGTAAGTATTGTGTGCACCGCCACCGCTCAGATTTACATTGTGGTTTTGGCGGATACCTGTTTTAAACACCTCGTCAAACCAGTCTGTGTTAGTATTGTCCTGAAAGTGATACTGACCATCTTCACCAATGCTGTAACCACCTGGAATTGGTGTGCTAGAATTAGTACAGGCCTTGCCTAAGAACTGGCTGTATTGGTCGGCATTCATCACGTCGTAAACCCCATTGGGAATCCAGTCAATACCGAAGTAGCCTTTATAGTCAACTTTTAGAGGTTGGTCTTTCTTGCCGCCCTTGGTCGTGATTATTACCACACCGTTAGCAGCACGAGAACCGTAGATGGCACCTGCGGAAGCGTCCTTCAGCACCTGGATGGTCTCGATGTCATTTGGCGAGAAGTCACGGATAGTAGTACCCATGGGTACACCGTCAACCACATACAGTGGGGCTGTGCTACCGAACGAACCAATACCACGGATACGTACAGATGGGTCGGCACCCGGCTGACCGTCGGAGGTAATCTGTACGCCGGCCACCTTACCTTCCAGCATAGTAGAAATATTGGAGTTGGACGTACGTTTCAGCTCATCAGCGTTCACGATAGAGACAGAACCTGTCAAGTCGGCCTTCTTCTGCGTACCATAACCCACAACGACCACCTGGTCGAGGACCTGTGAGTCGGATTCGAGCTGAATCTTTTCGATGATGGCACGGCCGCGGACAGCAATTTCGCTATCCTTGTAGCCCACGTAACTTACCACGAGCGTTGCATTTGAAGGAGCATCCAGCTGGAAGTTACCGTCAATGTCGGTCACGCTTCCTGCCTGAGAGCCCTTCACTCTGACGGTTGCACCAATCAAAGGTTCACCGTCTTGGTCAACAACCTGACCGCTGACCTTGATGGTCTGAGCCTGCTCTACTGATGCCATTGCGGGTATTGGACAACTTGTCAGTCCCCCAACGACACTCAGTGTTAGCATCACTGAAATTAGTTGTTTCCTCATTTTACTTGTTTTTAGTTATTATTTAAATATAGGTATAGTGATTTGTCTTGTATAACAGACGTGATTTGCTTCGGTTAGTCGAGAATTTGTTGCAAAAGTATTGAAAAGCCCCCTTCAATAGGTGGACAAAACGAAATAAATGGTGGACAGAATGGTATAATAGTGTCTGTTTGCCACTTTAGCGGAAAAGTGCCGTCTGGCCATTCCTTGTTATGCGCTGTATGCTATTGTACAGCGCTTGGACTCACTCCGTAGAGTTTTGTAAAGCAGCGGGTGAAATATTTAGGATCATTGAAGCCTACGCTATAGGCAATTTCCGTGATGTTTCGTCCACCTGATTCCTTTAAGAGTTGCCGGGCAATGTTTAGTCGGTAGTTGCGAATGAACTGTGTGGTGGGAAGTCCGGCTTCTTCGTTGAGATGTCTTGACAGAAGCGGGCGACTCATGTTCATGGCTTCACAGAGTTCTGTCACGCCAAATTCCGAGTTTTGGTAGTTTTCTTCTAGCACATGGATGACCTTGTCCATGAACGGCTTGTTCTTCTTTTCCGTTTCCTCTATGTCGGCCTCGGCACTCTTGCTGAAGCTGTCTTCGTATTTTTTCTGGACATGGAGGATACTCTCAATGCGCTGCTGCAGTTGTTTGGGATCTTTGGATTCGTGCAGGGCCTTGATGATGGGTGCCATTGCTTTCTTTGCTTCTTGCTGGCGTGCTTTTTCGCGCACCTGTCTCATTCGCCAGCGATAGAAATAGGCACCTAAGACCACGAAGAGAATAGCCATTCCACTGACGAACCACCATCGTTTCCAGAAATAGGGGATGACCTCTATCTCCAGTTGGGCGGTTTCTTCCTGTGAGGCCAGTGCAGAACTATATTTCACTTCAAGCGTATAAGTGCCGCCTTTCAGTGATGTATATCGGATGGAATGTTGTCCAGTGGGCAGTTGAATCCATTCCTCTTCAAATCCTTTCATCCTGTAACTGTAGATGCCGTTGCGTTCGTTGCCGTAGTTCAGGGCAGAGAATTCAATGGTCAGCGCCTTGTCGTTCTCATGCATCGTCAGCTTCTTGGCCTGTGAGATGTCCTCTTGAAGGTATTTCCCGTCGGCTGTGATATCGCGATTGTCGATATTCAGGTGAGTAAAGCGCAGGTGTCCCTTATAGGACGCCTCACTGTTGATACCGTGCAGCATGCAGAGTCCGCTGTTGGTGCCAAGGAAGATAAAGCCTTGTTTGTTGATAATGGCTGAGTTCCAGTAGAACTGAGAATTGGGGAGTCCGTCTTCTTCCGTGTAATTATTGAAGACGCCTGTCTGCGGTTTGAATTGTGAAAGACCGTTATTGGTCGTGATCCAGAGCGTACCGTCATGGTCTTCGACGATGCCTTTTACTCCATTGTTGACCAACCCATGTTGCATGTTGTAGTTTTGATAATGTGGTTTTCCTTCTTTGTCAGTCGTCAGATGGTAGATACCGTATTCGTTGCTGCCAATCCAAAGAGAACCGTCTTTTGCCTCACAGAAACAACTCATCTTTTCGATGATACCGCTTTCCGGCTGGTCGAGTTTATGTTTCAGGATTTCCGCTTTGAATTGCTGTCCCTTTGTTTCTCCTTTCTCGCGGTCTTTCAGATTGATGCGTACACCTCCCTCGATTGTTCCCATCCATAGCCGTCCGTCCTTATCGATGATGCTACCGATGCAACCTCTTATCTGCCGGCATCCTTGGAAGGGCTCCATGATTTCTCCGGTATGGTAGTCGTAGCAGAAGAGTCCGTCGTTTGTGCCAATCCACATCAGGTCGTTGATAGAGTCGTATTGCAAGGCACCGATGTAAACCAGCAGCGGTGCATAATGGGAATCAATTGTCAGGGGAACGATTCGCTGGTGCTGTTCCAAGTTGATGAGGCTAATACCGCCTCCCCAGGTGCCAATCCAGAGCTGTTTACGGTTGTCGGCAGTCAGCGTGGACACGGAATTGTGGGGTAGGGCAGAATTGCTCTTGGTGAAATGCACGAAATCATTGCTGCCCGCTTCTTTGCGATTCAGTCCTCCTTCTACCGTTCCCACCCAGAGCGTACCGTCGTCTTCTGCATACATGGCATTGACGGCATTGGGCGAGAGACTGCTTTCTGCTGAAGAATGTACGTAGTTGGTGAGCATCAGCACACAGGGCGTCAGTTTCATGGCACCGCCTGTCTCCGTTCCGATCCACAATAGTCCTTGCAGGTATTTTATGCAACTGATGAAATCGCTGCTCAGTGGCATTTCCTTGCTTTTCGTGCTCCATTGTTCAAAACTGTCGGTCGTGCTGTTATAGGTGTTGATGCCGCCTAATGTGCCTGCTACTAGTGTGTTGTCGGGGCCGATGGCAAGTTTTGTGACGGTATTGTGGAGGATTCCTGAGCCGTCGTCTTTGCGGTAATGGCTTTGCAGATGGTCTGTCTTGTCGAAGCGAAAGAGCCCGTAACCAGAGGATATCCATAGTTCGGTGTCTTTCCAGATGAAGTCCATGATGTCGGCATCCCGTATGTCGTGGATGGCCTGCGAGATGGTTTCCCTGACAATCCTGTCATTCTTCACCCTCAAGCGATAGAGCCCTCCCTCAATGGTGGCCCATACAGAACCGTCGTTGTCCATGTCACAGATGCTGATGTTGAATTTGTTGCTGGTATATTGGTATGGAATCACCTTCCGGATATCACCGTTTTCATCCATCTGGATATAATAAATAGAGGAACGCGCGACGAGCCAGATGCGGTCTTTTGAGTCGCGGCATATGGTAACGGCCTGTTGTGACAATGCCTGGTGAATTAAGCTGTCGCCTTTTGGCTCCCAATTGTGCATGGAATGCAGGTCGATGATATCGGTCCCTTCCTCGTAGGCCACCCATAGCCTGTGGAATCTGTCCTCGACCATGTTGCGGCATGAGTTGCTCTTGGGAGTGAATCCCATGTTGATGGTATTAGGAGAAAAAAAGTTGTAGCCGTCATATTTTACCAGTCCGCTTCCACTTGTGGCAATCCAGATGAAGCCGTCGGTGTCGAGATAGATATCGGAGATATAGTTGCCGAGCAGCCCATTTCTCATATTCAGGTAGGCAATGTTGTAATGCTTACCTGCAAAGGGAGCGGCTATTGATATGACAGCCAGCATCCACCCAGTCAAAAGGATCCCTAGTCTTCTCAATCCTTAATCTTTAATCATTAATCATTGACCAAAACGGGCCATCCGTCTTCTGTCCAGCAGATTTCTTTCTGCACCAGGATGGAGGCTCCTTTTAATGGCACACTGTAACCGTGGCAGATAAAGATGTCTTTGTCGTTCATGTGATAGGCTGCACAATGTCCCATGGCTTCGAAAGCCTTGTGGTCTCCTTCTACGAAAAGCATGCCGCCACCTTCACGCATATCCTTACCATCACGGTCTACGTAGGGCCCGTTCACTTTTTGGCTGCGCCCAACGGCTACGCGATAGTTGCTTTTGGCTCCTCTGCAACAGTAATCCCAGGAGACGAACAAATAGTACCACCCGTCGTGTTTCATGATGAATGGTGCTTCGATGGCATTGGTACCAGCGTATTTCGATGTGGGGTTGGGTTCTGCGTCCTTGCATCCTGGAGCGTGCCTGCGGGCAATGGTGACGGGCTTTGAAAACAGATGCATGGTGGAGTCAAGGCTGGCCATTTGGATACCGTCCCAGAATGAGCCCCATACCACCCAGGGCTGATCGTCATCGTCTATGACGATATTCGGGTCGATAGCGTTCCAGTTGTCGCGGTTCTCCTTTGAGACAACCACAGCACCGCGGTCTTCCCAGCGATAGTCTGGCGATTCGGGATTAAGTGTCTTGTTGGTGAGCAGTCCGATTGCCGAACCGTTCTTTCCGAAAGTCGAGCAGCTGTACATCATCCACCATCTCCCATGCCATCGGATGATGTCGGGAGCCCAGATATGGCGCTTGAAGCCCGGCACGGAGTCCTGCGTCCATGTCGGTATTTGTTCTTTCAGTACACCTTCCGGATATACGGTCCATGTTTTCAGGTCTTTGGAAGTGGCTGTTCCTATACCCATTCCAGTGGAATATAAGTAGTAGGTCCCGTCTTCAAAGGCCATCACAGGGTCGTGCACCATCAGTGTGTCTGTCTTGAAAGGTTCGCGTGGCCATTCCCGCCGCTGCTGTGCATCGGCTTGAGCCGTACATAGCAGGGCGAGTAGTCCGCAAAAGATTAGTCTTTTCATAATTCGTTTTATTTCTAGAAATCCTAGGCTGTCCTAGGCAAACCTAGGAAATCCTGGGATCCTTGGATTAACTAGAAGCGATACACCGCAAATGTCTTGGCGGGAACGCTCACCTTCAGCACATTGCCCTCAGCCTTCACGTTGCCTGTCTTTGGAGTCACCACGTTCTTGTTTTCCAGCGTGTTAATGGCGTTGGGATTGTCATGGTGCAAAGTGGTCACCTTGCCTTCGGGCAATGTCTTGATGCCCTTGAAGGTCACGGTGATGTCCTTGGCTTCGGCGTTGGTATTGGCAATCTTCAGGATATACTGCTTGGTGTTCTTGTCGTAGCAGGCCGTAGCATACATGCCGTCCTGCCCCTTGATGGCATCTTTGCCCTCGGTCATCTTCAGCACGTTGGTACCGGCGTTCTCACAGTACATCTGCTGTACCCAGTAGGTGGGAGTGCGCATGGTGCTCAGGTTGTCCATCCAAATTTGATCGGGACGCCATTGCCAGCCGTCCACATGGGCAAACAACGGAGCGGGGGTAGCCATCCATACGATGTCGGCATTGCGCTCCAGACCTGTCATGAAGGCAGCTTCGCAAAGAGCTGCTTCAAAAGTATTCTTACCAGTTGGTACGTCGATGGGGGTGTGCTGGTCGCCGCCCTTGATATGGCAGGCATATTCTCCGGCAAACACCTTCGGGCCTTTGCGATTATAGTTGTCATAGCGTCCTGCCTGAGAGAGGAACCAGTCCTGATCACGGTAGAAGTGCTCGTCCACGAGGTCGGCCTTCAACCGTGTCATCTCCTTCCATCCGTAAGTGAATTCCTTGCCGTCCTTATCATCAGGTGAAGGACCGCTGGTACCTACGATCTGGATGTTGGGATACTTGGCGCGGATGGCCTTGATGAATTTTTCCAGACGAACCGGATAGAGCGGGCCCCACTGCTCGTTGCCTACACCGATGTGCTTCAGGTTGAAGGGAGCGGGATGGCCCATGTCGGCGCGCAGCTTGCCCCATTTGGTATCAGTACCACCGTTGGCAAACTCAATCAAGTCGAGAGCATCGTCGATATAGGGTTGCAGGTCGTCAACGGCCACATGGAACTGTTCGCCGTTGTTCTGGAACTGACAAGCCAATCCCACGCTGACCACGGGCAGCGGAGCGGCACCGATTTCCTCTGAAAGCAGGAAGAACTCATAGAAGCCCAATCCATAGCTCTGGAAATAGTTGGGATACATACGATGGGGGAAAGTGTAGTTCCAGCGGTTCTCATTCAGCGGGCGGTTCTCCACGGGACCTACTGAGTTTTTCCACTGATAGCGGCTCTCGAGGTCGGTTCCCTCCACAATGCAACCGCCGGGGAAGCGGAACACGCCAGGTTTCAGGTCCTTCAGATCTTTTACGAGGTCAGCACGGAGCAAGCCTTTCCATGCATCGTTGGGGAAGAGTGACAGATGGTCCATGTCCAGACCGTCCTTGCTCTCTAGGAAGATGCGCAACAGTCCGTGGGCATCGGTCTTGGTGGACTTCAGTTCCACGGTATATTTCTTCCAGCCGTTACCTGCCACTTCCAAACTTTTTTTGGCAAGCACCTCGTTGTGCGAGCTGACCAGTTCCACACGGATCTTGGCCTTGCCCTTCGTGCGTGCATAGACACTGAATTTGTAGCCCATGTCTTTCTTCAGACCCATACCGAAGTAGCCCCGGTTTTCAATACCCGTCCACTTGTCGGTATGGCCGTCGTCCTTCAGTCGGATATAGTGCGGATTGCGTGCAAAGGCAGGGTCGTCATCCTCTACCTCCACGTTGCCGAAGGTTTGCCAGGCCATCAGGTGCTGGGGAAACTCGAACGAGCGGTTCTCCACCATGTCGGCATAGAGGCCGCCGTCGGCTCCGAAGTTGATGTCCTCAAAGAACACACCGTACATTGTGGGTTGAATCACAGCCCCCGGCTTGTTGGCTTGGATTGTGTACTGATGACCACCGTCGGCAGCCATGACAGAATTGGCGGATGCTAAGGCACCCAGCAACAAAACTGAAAGAATAGTTTTCTTTTTCATAAGGTGATATGTTAGGTTGTTTTATTGTTATCAGGTCTTATGAGTGCAAAGATATGAAATTAATTGTAAAACAAACAATTATTCGTATTAAAATATTATAAAAGTTATGTATTTGTTCCTTTTTTAAAAAGAATGATTATCTTTGCACACGGAACCCATCAAATACTGAAAATGAGAAAAGCCCTGTTTCTGTTGTTCTGCCTGGTCCTGCTGACGGGATGCGACGTGAAGACTGCCGATCCCTTCGAACTGTCCAACTATAAGCCGGTGGATGAATTCGTGCCTGCCTATGAGGCCATCCGAAACCAGCGGCTCGTAGCCAATAAGGATTATGATTTGGAGAAGACCGTGCGCGTGATGAATGCGCTGGAACTGGCACAGGCCAACTCGGAGAATTTCGATGAATTCCTGAAGGTGATGGCCCGCCAAGACTACGATGGCGTGGCTCCTGACGTACTGGAGGCCAAGCAGAAGATGCTGCCCGTCTTGCAGTATATGTATCAGTTGCAGGCCCTTGACAAGAGTCTCAGCGATGCCTGGATGCTGGCGCGTAGTGCTGCCACGGGAGGCATGGAGATGACCAGGCGCGTGAACATCATGGACATTGTGAACACCGTGATGGGCAACCCCATTGTGCTGCTCGACATCTTTCATCAGGAGGATGCCTCGAAGGTGACTCATAAGGCTTTTTCTAATTACCGGAAAGATAAAGAACTGCGACAGAACGTGCGTAACGATATCGCCAAGTTGGAGGCTTCTTATCAACAATACCTTACCGACTACGCGCCTATCTACCACAAGTACATGAAAGAGTATGACGCGCTTTGTGTGGAAAAAGACAAGGTTTATCTTGATCTTTATGGCGGCCAGGCTGAGAGTGCCCTTCAAGGTGCCGACGCCATTTTAAAAAAATATCCCAACTGTACTGAGGGTCAACTGCTGAAGGCGCAGGCAGAGATTGTGATGGGAGTAAAAACCCACTCTCAATCCCTCCCGAAGGAAAGGAGGCTTGATAAAAAATTTGCCGAAATTTCCATAACTGATACTATTCAAAATCCCTCCCTTGGGGAGGGATATAGGGTGGGTTTGGGCTCCCATTTCGCTTCAGCTTTTAACTTACTTGATGACTATGTGGCACAGAACCCCGGAAAGACGGCTCCCGCCTTGCTCCTGCGCGGTGTGCTCTATCAGCGGATGGGCGAATCCGAACAGGCTCTGAGTTGTTTCCATCAGGCTTCCGTGGAGTATCCCCGTCAGGCAGCCCAGCTCTCAGATATGCTCGACTCCTACTGTATGCGTACCTATCTGAACAAGACTTCAGAAGGGCTCTATCTCCTGCAACTCTATCGCTCCATGATGGAAGGCAACGGTGTCTTCAGTCCCAATCTGATGAAAGCCAAATATTATGCCGACACGAACCGTCAGGAAGAGAGTAAAAACGAGATTTACAACCATTTCTTCCGTCGTGGCAACCAGAAGTATTATGACGGTCTGCTCTCCGATATGCAGTTTTGCGAGCAGAATCTGCCTGTGGGTTTCAAGCAGTTGCTCATCGACCGTAAGTTCCTGGACGTGAAGGTGGAACCTGATTCCAAATGGCTTGTCCTCACCGACGATGAAGAGATGCAGGTGACCATTCGTAATAAATCGGGCAAGCGGCTGGAGAACGTACGCCTTTTCCTCTGTATTCACTACACCGATATGTACAAGGATGAGTACGATGTGGTGAAGGTGCCGCAGACCGTGAGCATCATTGAGCCCGACGAAGAGATAGATATCAAGGACGTGCCCCTGGGCTATCGCGAAAAGAAATACACCGATATCACCCGCATCCGTGCCATTGCCATGACCGACGACCGTCTCTGTTGGGTGGATGATATCGGCTTCAGTCAGGACCACTCTTTCTTTACTCTCCCCAGTTTCTGATGAAGTGTGAATTCCTAACAACATAAAAAGCGGGCCAAACGGTCCGCTTTTATTGATGTAAAAGGATGGGTTCTATTTTATGGCAAAGAGCCAAGGCTGCTCGTTGACGGATATCTCGCTGATAAGTTGGAAGGGAGCCGATGGACTGTTACGATGGTAGTTGGCCACGTGGTTGATGCTGTCATCGGGATACAGCGTATAGACCATCATGTCTGTTGGCTGGTCGAAGGATTTGGTCCGATGATTGTAGCGGCTGTACTCTGTATAATAAATCTCATCGGTAAGGGTGTATTCGTAGCGGGAAATACACTCCCAATCCTCCTGATGGTCGTTCCAGCGGTACGTTACCCGATTGTTCAGCTTGCCGTCGGAGGCGTAGTCATACTCATGCTTCAAGTGGGGGATGAGCGTCACATTGCCTTTAGGACCGCTTACTTTCTGATAGACATAGAGAGTGGTGATGTCGTTGCCCTTCTTGTCGGCATTGAAACAGTAATCACCATTGGTTGTGTTAAAAACTGCCTCAGAGTAGATATGGTTCACGGTCTCGGAGGTGAGGACTTGTGCTCTGGCACTCATGGCTGCCACACACATCAGGGTTGCAAAAACTAACTTTTTCATTGTAGTATGATTTTTAGAATTGTTTCTACACATTAGACGCATTTTGTGATCATTTACTACACGTTAGACGAACTTTTTCTTCATTTAGTTGCAACCGTCAGTATTATCGAGCGATTATTGGTAAATGTTCACACTCATATTTGCGAACTCGGATGGTTTTTATTACCTTTGCAATCGATGAAAGTTAGATTAATAAAAACGTAAAATTGTTTAATCATAAATAATACAACTATGGAAGAAGAATTTAAGATTCCTGAAACTACAGGATTGAGAGTGAAAGAGAGTACGAAGGCCGATTTGCTTACTGCTGCAAAATGGGCAAAGTTCCTATGTGTTGTCGGCAGCATAGGAATGGCATTTATTGTGATTTTTGCCTTCTTCTTATTAGGGGCTGGTTCTGTGGCATCCTCCATGTTTTCTGAGATGCCGTTTGGAGCAGTTGCCATGGGAATTATATACTTGGTTATTGCCGCTTTGTATATTTATCCCCTTTTGAAGGGCTTCCAGTTTGCTAATGGTGCCAAGGCTGCCTGTCTCTCTGATGATGAGAATGAACTGGCTCGCGGAATCAAAGGACTGAGTTCCCTCACCAAGTTCTGGGGTGTCCTTACCATCATTATCTTGGTAATCTATGCACTTATACTTTTATTTGCTTTAATCGGAGTGGGCTTTGCTGCCCTTGGTGCCATGCATAGTTAATAGCCTTGTAACAGCTTATAGACATAACAAAGGACGGTTTCAGTGGGTTGCTACCCATTCGAAACCGTCCTTTGTTTAACAGGGAATTAGTGTTGAAATTAAAACAAAAATCATCACAAATCTTCATCAATTATTTGGGGGGCACATGGGAGCCTCAGTGTTTGTGGAATCACGTGCCATTGATTCTTTATATTTACGCTTAAGTATTTCTTCTATATTGTATTTACTCTTCGCACTATAGTGGCCTTTAATGTATTCTTTTGAAACTCCAAAGGTTTGTGCTAGATCATAACGAAAAGAATATCCATTCAGTTCGTAGGGAACATATTCCCCATAGAGAAAGAGAACCTTCCAAGGATGGATGGCCATGATAGCCTGCTTTATTTCCTCAGCAATGCCCTGGTGGTATTCTGATTGTTCGCCATGCCATATTCTTGCCGTGACAGTACAGTCGGTGATGTTACCCAAGGAATCAACGCTGGCATTCTTGATGGAGAACAATATTCGTTTCACGCCTGTCAATTCTGGATATTTCTCAGGATGCAAATGGAACTTGGTCTTTATGTCCTCTTGCTTCTGTATGCCCCGCTCGCCGAATGACAAACCATCAATCACTTTGTTATGATAGTCCTTACGGCTAACCAACCGTCCTTTGTCTATAGAAAGAAACGTTTCATATTCAAAGTTGCTGTCATAACCCGAGTGTACATAGCGGACACATTTCCCGCGTGCAATTCTCAGGTCGTTTGTGTACCATGCAGCCAAGATTCCCTCGCGCTTTGTGTAGCCACTGAATAGGTGCTGCATTGTATTTTCGTCAAGACACTCAGATCGGTACTGGTTGGTATCTTTGATATAGAAAGACATGCCGATGCTGTCAAGGAAAAGGCAATCCTGCTTGATGCTCCAGTAACTGGTGTAGCCATTCCAGTTGGCAGTAGACCAAGACCTGTCTTTGGGCAATGCCGCTTTCAAGCGATGGAAGAGTGCAGTATCGGCATAAATGGGTTCTGCCAACACGTCCCACCGCTCTCCGTCAATGTAGATGATGTTACCTTCCTGCGCTGTGGCAAAGAGTTTTTGCGCAGTGGTTGGCAGGAATAGTAATGCTGCTATCAGTAGTTTTGCACTCCTCTTCATTTTTATGAATTATTAGGAATTGGGGATTCTATTCCTTCGTTTTTGCTTTCTCCATGTTTTGAAGAATCTTCTGGGCATCCTGGCGGAGCGTTTCTTCGAGTTTTCCGCTCTTTTCAAGATTAGAAAGTGTCTCCATTTCGGCTACAATGCCAGTCAAAGTGCGGTTGGCTTTGTAGTGTTCCAGGGCGCGCTTCATGGCTGCGATATGCATTTCGGGCGAGAAATCCTTCTGCTGTTGTTCCAGGGCGTACTCGGTGCAGCCGCAGAAATAGGCCAGCATCTGCCATTGATTCTGAAGGTAGTACATATTTTCGTCGGCAATCACAATATTGATGTCTGGCGAAGCCTGCGACCATCCCATCACGTAGGCAGCGGCTTTCACGGACTTCTGTTCATCGATTCTTCCGCTCAGGTAGGTCTTGGCAGCAGTCAGGGCATCGGCATTATGTTCTCGGCATTCTTCGGCTGAGGCAAACTGGGCATATTGCACGCCTTTCTCTTTTTCCTTGATCTTGGCGGCCAATTGCTCCATCTGCTTTTTCACCTGACTGGCTTTCTGCGTATCACCGGCTCCTTCATAGTATTGTTTCAGGTAGTTCAGTTCCGAAACATAAGGTTCAGATGCCTCGCCAAACAGTTCCTTATAGATGTCGAGTCCCCGAAGTTCATACCGGATGGCATCCTGATGGATGTCGTTGAAATGGCAGGCCTCGGCCATGTGAATAAGAATCATGGCCATATCGTAGTCGCGTCTGTGGAGCGGCTCGTAGATGTCGAGAGCCTTTCTGACTAAAGGTAGGGCTGCCTTGTAGTCTTCCTTTGCGTTCAGATAGAGGGCCTTGTTGTCCAGATAGAAGGCGTAGAGCGTGTCGTTGTCGCTTTTGTATTTGGCGTACAGGTTCATGGCCTTGTCGATACTGCTGATGGCCTTGTCGAGTTGCTGGTCTCTGAAGTAGGCCTTTGCCAGCAGGGCGGTTCGCTGGATATAGAGTGAATCCTGCTCGCCCTTTGCCTGCAGTCTGTCGGCAAGCCACTTGTTCATCAGTTCGATGCTCTTCTTGAAGTTCCCGTCTTTGAAAAGGGCAATGGCCATACTGTCCATTTTGGCTGCCTGCCTTTCACTCATCGTTTGTGCACTGACGGGCATGAAGCCAGTAAGGAGCATGATGATTCCAATTATAATCCTATTTTTCATCTGACATTTTTTTTAGTATGCAAAGGTAAGGAACAATTCGCAGGGCTGCAAATTATTCTGGGAATATTTTGGAGTTTTACTGAAGTTTGAAGGTGACGGGCACGGTGTATTTCACGCGGACTGGATTGCCGTTCTGTCGACCGGCTATCCAGTGTGGCATGCTGCTCACCACACGAGTGGCCTCCTTGTCGAGAGAGGGATCTACTGATTTGGCAATCTTCACATCAGTAATGGAACCGTCTTTCTCAACCACGAACTGAACGATTACGCGGCCCTCAACACCGTTTTCTGCGGCTATGACAGGATACTTGATGTTTTGACTGAGCCATGACATCAGCGCTCCCATACCACCAGGGAAGGAGGGCATCTGCTCCACGAAATCGTGCACCTTGTTTTCTTCAGCGGGCTTGGGAGGTTCGGGTGCCGCAATCTGTTCCCTAAGTTGGAGTACCTCGCCGCCAACTTCATCGTTGCCTTCAACGGTGAGGGCACCAATGGCCTTGTTGCTCTTCTCAATTTCGTCGAGTTTGATCTCGTCTTCTTCCTTCACCAAATTATCCTTCTTGATGACGGGAGCGGTGAACTTTACGGAAGACTTCACCCTTTCCACGGTTTTCTCGGGTTCCACCTTAATCTGTTCTTTCTTTTCCACCTTGGCTTCTTTCTTTTTGTTTTCAAGGTTGGTGAGTTCGATTGCCTGTGTGTTTTCTACCGTGCGGTTGGCTTCTGCCATGCGATGAAGCGTAAGCCCGAGGTAGAGGAGTACTGCCGCGAGGGCTACAATAATAATGGACCAGATGTTTCGCTTGGAAGTTCCCTTGCGAAGTTGGTAAGCACCATAATCCTTGTTTCTGCCTTCGAATACAAGGTCGGTCCATTCCAGGGAGATTAAATCTAACTTTGCCATAGTTGTTATTGTTTAAATGATTCGTAATAATGTGAATTTCTCACTGGCAAAATTAGAAAGCAAATGGTATGGTTGCAAATTTTTAGTGATTTATTTTCGGCGTGTGTTGCAAAGTTAGATTCTTTGCAAATGTTTGATAGTTAGTAAGTTAATTTGTATTTTAGGAAGATTCTGAACCCGAAATTGCAACAGAAATCACCCTTTCTTCCGCGCTTTCACCCTCGATTTGATGGAACGAACGGCCGAGGGACTGACGCAGAGAATCTGGGCGATGTCATCGTCTTGCTTGCCCATGTCCTGTAATATAAGATAGGTATAGAGACGGGCGGTGAGATGATCGTAGTGTGTTGTCCATTCGTGGAAGGTGGCATAGTGGCTCACGGAATAGTATTCGATGAGGCTGTTCTCGTCATCAGCCGATGGGGGCAGTTTACCACCGGTTGAAATAAGGTCGAATACTTCCTTGCCGCGTCCCAGACGTTCGTTAGTAGAACGGCGTGCAGAAGTGATTTTGTCGTTCAGTCGGTTGATTTCCTTGTCGTGGGCCTCGCTTTCCATGGATAACACCTCGATGCGCTGCTGAGCATGCTCGATGGTTTGGGCATTCAGGTCGAGGATGCTGTTGTATTGTTCGATGCGCCGTCGGTTGAAGTAGAGAATCACCAGCACCATGAGGATGGCTAGCAGAAGAAGTCCGAAGAGATAGGCGAGCAATTGGTAATGGCGGCGGTCAGATGCCTGCTGCTCATATTGGTGCTGCAATTCGGCAATCTTTTCCTGTTCGTAAGTGTGGTGAAGCAGTTCTTTGGCTAAGGTGATGAACTGCGCCATGTTGGCTGATTTCTCATGGTCGTGGAGCAGTTCGAAGTTGCGTTGCTGGGTGGTGGCACTCAGAATCCTGGCCACCAAGTAACGGGTCTCCTGACATTTCTGCAGTTCGAGAATGTTGTCACTGGCCTCTGCAGTTAGTTCTCCTTCTTTCAGGATGAGTTCTGCCTCGGCATAGCGGTTCCGCTCGCACAGCTGCATCGCCCGTTCATAGTGGTTGCCGGTAGGGATGATGTTCCCTTGCGGCTGTTCCTGGCGGGAACAGCCGGTGATGAGTAGCAACAGTGCCGTGACTAAGATAGTCATTCGGAACACTTCTTTGTCAATCAAATCATGCATCTGGACTTTGAAACAGAAACAATTGAAGTTTCAGCATATCGCTCACATTATAATAAAGTTACTTCAACTTCATTGTGCTCAGAATCGTGTCGAACATGGGCTTATACTTGGCCTCATCGCTGACAAGACACCTGAACTTGCCTGTAAGACACTCACTATACGTCTTAATGCCAAAGTTTACGACATAGGCATACTCGACCTGATTATCCTTGACGCCACGAAGAGTACATATGTTACCTTTGATAACAGGATCGCCGCAAGTCATGCCCTTATCCTCCATACCAATCTTCTGAACGGCTGCATACATGTCAAATTCTACTACCTTGCAGGCATCTTCATCATACCAGCATGTCAAAAGATGATTATCGTCCATTTTCCATTCATTAGTACCAGCCCCCCAGACATCTTCTTCACCCTTAAATTCAGCCGGATGCTGAACAATAAACTCAGAGCCCGTATAGGTTACTAACTCCTGTGCACTGGCAGTGATACATATGGCTGCGAAGGCTACGATTGCTAAAATCTTCTTCATTATACTCAAAAAGATAAATTGATTATTACTATTGATTATTCTATATACTTTCCGGTCTTGTCAATCTTGCGCCACTGGCGGTCTGCGTCCTGCACCTTGGCCTTGCCTTTCTCGAAGGAATAGGCGTTCTTGAAGTTGAAGGGAATGACCACCTTGCCCGTCTTGTCGATGTAGCCATAGTCGTTATAATTCTCCGTCACAGCCGACAACCCCTCGCTGAACCAAGCAGCCGAGCGATACTTGCAGGGGATGACCAACTTGCCCGTCTTATCTACAAAGCCCCAAAGTTCGTCCTCGTTCTCCACGGGAGCCAGTCCCTCCTGGAAATACTTCACGTTGCGCCACATCTGCCCGACCAGCTTGCCCTGTTCGTCGATGTGACCCCACTTGCCCTGGTCGTCTTTCACACAGGCCATACCTTCTTCGTAGTCACTCTGATAGGCCCACTTCTTTGTCTGCGCACTGGCCGCAGTTGAAATGGCAAAGACCGCCACCAGCACCATTACTGAAATCTTAATTAGTCTTTTCATATTTTATACTGTTTAATTAACATAGGAAACCTCCGTTCAGATTGGTTCCGTATAACTTACTCTTCTCTGGTATATTCTTTCGTTGTTTATTAATTACGGCGACAAAGATACGAAAAATATCTGATCATTATCGATTGCCGACCTCATAGTTTTTTTTAGCTTTACATTCAGCGGCAAAAGTAGCGCTTTTCTGTCAATAAACCAAATAATCTACTTAAAAGCTGCACAAAATGTTATATCTCCGATGAAATGGGTGTTATTAAATAGAATGTATTACTGTTTTAAAAACCCTTCACCGTGCCATGTACTTATCTGATAGTCAGTGTCTTGAAGTGAAGGGCTCCCGATGCCTGGAATCAAAAATATAGCCTCTGATTCTGTACTCGAAAAGAAATCAAGGAAATGGACATGATTGCCCTCGGTCACCTCGATAAGCCTGCTGCATGCCTTTGAAAGTTTGCATACCGCTGAATCCACCGTATATCTTTCTGTTCTTCATCTTCTACGCGCGTGCGCGAGATTTTTCATTTTAAGGGTGCAAGGGTGTCAAAACACCGATAAACACTGGGTTTGCACCCTCCTGAGAAGGGTGTCAAGGGTGACATAAGGGTGACAGGTTTTTGACAAATTCTCTAGAGAATTTTCTCCGAACTATCATCCAACGGGGTGCAAACTATCATTGGAAGAAACAAATTCTCTAGAAAATTTTCGATAAGCAAACACGAAGACACAAAGATACGAAGCTTATTACAACCCAAGACTATCATTAAAACAAAAATCTCCAAAAATCTGCCATAAAAAACAACGAATTTAACGAACAATACAAATCCGCTCAAACTATCTACTCCCCTCCCTATGCAGGGAGAGCAGGGTTGGGTCTCCCGTTACACCCTCCTGACACCCTTGACACCCTTCTCAGGAGGGTGCAAACCCAGTGTTTATCGGGGTTTTGACACCCTTGCACCCTTAAATCAAAAATTTCCTATGCAAAATGAACGCATCACCGGCCCCTGCTCACATGGGGACAGCCCCTCTGTGAGCATTAGCGTTAGCCAAACAATCTGTTTAATACAGCAGCACCAGTCCGGCGATGGCCGAATAGATAATCATGCGGATGGGATTGATCTTCATCCAATAGGTGCCGACGAAAGTGGCGGCGAAGAGGAAGATGCTGATGCAGAATTGCCAGGGATTTTCGGCAAAGGAACTGAAATTGTCCTTGGTCATCAGCATCAGGGCGGCGGCTCCCAGAAGTCCTACCACGGCAGGACGGAGACCTTCGAAGATGCTTTGCACAGTGGAAGTGTGCATGTATTTCATAAACATCTTCGCAATGAGAATCATCAGGATGAAGGAGGGGAGTACCAGGGCGAAGGTGGCCACGAAACTGCCCAAGATGCCCATGGGCACGGAATAGCCTGCATTGATAGCAGCTGTATAGCCGCAATAAGTGGCGGAGTTGATTCCTACGGGACCAGGCGTCATCTGCGAGATGGCTACGATGTCGGTAAATTCGCCTGTCGTCATCCAATGCCAATGGTGTACCACCTCGCCTTGAATGAGCGACAGCATGCCGTAGCCGCCTCCGAATCCGAAGATTCCGATTTCAAAAAACGTGATGAACAGATAGAGGTATATCATTCCGTAGGCTTGATGAATTGACCATATACATAGCCGGCTACTGCGGCTATGATGATAATAAGGATAGGTGAGACTCCCAGGGCCCAGATGGCCAGAGCACAGGCGATGGGAATCCAGCAGTTTGTGAGCGAGATGCTGGCTGTCTTGGCCAGGCGGAAAGTAGGAACGGCAATCAGGGCAACAACCGCTGGGCGGATGCCGCGAAACATAGCCGCAACCACTTTATTGTCGGCAAACTGGTGGAAGAACATCGCAATGAGCAGGATGATGATAAATGAGGGAAGGGCTGCACCGAGCGTGGTGCAGAAAGCACCGGCCTTCTTGTTCAGCTTGTAACCGATGAAGGTGCTGATGTTTACCGCAAAGACGCCAGGACAACTCTGTGCGATGGCGATGAGATCCAAGAGTTCCTCTTTGCTGGTCCAGTGATGCTTGTTCACCACTTCCTCTTCTATCATGGGTATCATGGCATAGCCACCACCAAAGGTGACTATGCCAATCTTAAAGAAGGTAAGAAAAGCCTCCTTCATCCCCTTCATGGAAAGGGGAACGGCATTGGGCTTTATCTTATTGAATACGTTCAAAGTTGTTTGAATTATACCTTTTTTACTTGTTTACTTTTTCCTCAATCCACTTGCGGGCGTTGACAAAGGCCTCAATCCACGGAGTCACCTCATCCTGACGGCGCTCGGCGGGATACCATGCGTTCTGCCACGGGAAGATGGCGCGCTCCAAGTGGGGCATCATGGCCAGGTGGCGACCGTCGGCTGAGCAGATACCTGCCACGTCGTAGTCGGAACCGTTGGGGTTGGCGGGATAGCCGTGGTAGTTGTACTTGGCGATGATGTTGTAGCTGGCTTCGGGCTCGGGCAACGAGAACTTGCCTTCTCCGTGTGCCACCCAGATGCCGAGCTTGTTACCGCTCAGCGAACCGAACATCACGCTGTCGTTCTGCGGAATGGCCAATGAAACGAAGTCGCTCTCGAACTTATGAGAAGTGTTGTGGAGCATCTTCGCACCCTTAGCACCCGTAAGTCCTAGTTCTACCATCAGCTGGCAACCGTTGCAGATACCCAGTGAGAGGGTGTCTTCGCGGGCATAGAACTTGTCGAGGGCTTCCTTGGCCTTGGGGTTGAAGAGGAAGGCTCCGGCCCAACCCTTGGCTGAACCAAGCACGTCGGAGTTGGAGAATCCGCCGCAGAACACAATCATATTGATGTCTTCCAGAGTCTCGCGACCGCTGATGAGGTCGGTCATCATCACGTCCTTCACCTCAAATCCAGCGAGCCACAGCGAGTAGGCCATCTCGCGCTCACCGTTGGTTCCCTTCTCGCGGATGATGGCGGCGCGCACTTTCTTCTGGTCATCGGTGCCTTGTGTTCTCCATCTGTCGGCACTGAGACCATATTGAGCCAGCGTTCCCTGGAAATCGTCGTTGAATTTCATTTCCAGCGGCTGGTTCTTATAGTTCTTGGCACGCTCGTCGGCCTGTCCGTTGAAACTCTGTTTGCGGTCGAGCAGGTGAGAGGTCTTATACCAGGCGTCACGCATCTCCTCGATATCAAAGGCGTGCTTGTAGCTGTCTTTCTTGACGAACACCTTGCGGGCAGCAGCGGGTTTTCCGATGGGAGCGTATGAAATGCCGGCCTCGTCGAAGAGGTTCTCCACGGCTTCTATGTCGCTGTCCTTCACCTGAATCACCACACCGGGATTCTCGGCCATCAGGTTCTTTACGATATCCTCACCGCTGAAACTGCTCAGGTCGATATCCAGACCGCCTTTCGTGTTGGCGAAGGTCATCTCTAAGAGCGTTGTGATGAGACCGCCGGCAGAGATGTCGTGTCCGGCGAGGATGAGATCCTGCTGGATGAGGTCCTGAACGGCATTGAAGGCATCGCGGAAATACTGCGGGTTCTTCACCGTAGGCACGTCGTCGCCCACCTTGCCAAGTGTCTGTGCAAAGGCAGAGCCACCCAGACGCTGCTCATCGTAGGAGAAATCAACATGGTAGAGGGTGGTATTGGAGTCGTTCACCAAGACAGGCGACACCACTTTCCGGATGTCAGAAACTTCACCGCCGGATGAAACGATGACCGTTCCGGGAGCGATAATCTTGTCGCCGTTGGGGTATTGCTGACTCATGGAGAGCGAGTCCTTACCCGTAGGCACATTAACGTGGATAGCGCAGCAGAAATCGGACAGGGCTTTCACGGCACTATAGAGACGTGCATCCTCGCCTTCCTGTGAACGGCAGGGCCACATCCAGTTGGCAGAGAGCGACACGCTGTCGAGACCTTCTTCCATAGGTGCCCACACGATATTGGTCAGGGATTCGGCTACAGAGAGCACACTGCCGGCCTTCGGGTCAGCCAGGCCAGCCTGAGGCGCATGGCCCAGGGCCGTGGCAATACCTTTCACTCCGCGGTAGTCGAGGGCAACCACACCGCAGTCGCTCAGCGGCAACTGGATTTCACCCTGACACTGCTGGCGGGCAATCTTACCCGTCACCGAACGGTCCACCTTGTTGGTGAGCCAGTCCTTACAGGCTACGGCCTCCAATTGGAGCACGTCCTTCACCATATTGTCCAGATTCTCAGGCTGTTCCTCATACTGCGCATTCTCATAATGGCGCTCCACGGTCTTGTCCACCATATAGGTCTTTGGCGAATGACCGAACATCTGGGCCACATCGAGGTCGAAAGGCTTGATGCCGTCGCCCTGCTTGAACGAGAAGTGGGCATCGCCGGTGGTCTCGCCGACCACATACAGCGGGGCACGCTCACGCTCGGCAATCTTGCGCACATGCTCGATATGCTTTTCGTCAATGAGCAGGCCCATGCGCTCCTGACTCTCGTTGGCGATAATTTCCTTGGATGAAAGTGTCTGGTCACCGATGGGCAGCTTGGTCATGTCAATCTCGCCGCCGCACTCTTCCACGAGTTCCGACAGACAGTTCACATGGCCGGCACTTCCGTGGTCGTGGATGGATACCACGGGATTGACATCCTCCTCGCAGAGGGCGCGCACCAAGTTATAGGCACGCTTCTGCATCTCGGGGTTGGCACGCTGAACGGCATTCAGCTCTATGCCATTCGAATAGCGGCCGGTATCTACGGATGACACAGAACCGCCGCCGAGACCGATGCGGTAGTTGTCACCGCCCACGACAACAATCTTGTTGCCTTTCTGCGGTTCTTTCTTCAGACAGTCGCGCTTGGTGCCGTAGCCCACGCCGCCTGCCAGCATAATCACCTTGTCGTAGGCATAGCGCTCGTTGCCTTCCTGATGCTCGAAGGTAAGTACAGAACCCGTAATCAGCGGCTGTCCGAACTTATTTCCGAAATCGGAAGCACCGTTAGAAGCCTTGATGAGTATCTGCTCGGGTGTCTGATATAGCCATTGGCGAACGGGCAGGAGCTCTTCCCATTTCTGGATGTCATCCTTCTTACGGGGATAGCTTGTCATATAGACAGCCGTTCCGGCAATAGGCCATGAGCCGACACCACCGCCCATACGGTCGCGGATTTCACCGCCCGTACCTGTAGCGGCACCATTGAAAGGCTCCACCGTGGTGGGGAAATTGTGGGTTTCTGCCTTCAGCGAAATGACACTCTCCACTTCCTTCACCTGGAAATAGTCGCTGGTGCTCTGGTCTTTCGGGGCAAACTGCTCGATGACAGGACCTTGCGAGAAGGCTACGTTATCCTTATAGGCCGAGAGAATCTTGTGGGGATTCTCTTTTGTGGTCTTCTTAATCATGTTGAACAGGCTCGACTCCATCTCCTTGCCGTCGATGATGAACACACCGCCAAAAATCTTGTGGCGGCAGTGCTCGGAGTTAATCTGGGCAAAACCGAAGATTTCGGAATCGGTCAGCGGACGGCCCAGCTGCTGTTCCACCTTATGCAGATACTCTATTTCTTCAGGACTCAGGGCCAGACCTTCCTGCTCGTTGTATTCCTCCAGATTGGCCACGTGCTTGATGGGCTCCGGCTGGATGTTCACCGTGAAGATGTTCTGGTTCAGTCCTGTGTACATACGCTGCAGCATCGGGTCGTAATCAGCGTCCTTACTGCTGACGGGGAAGTATTCCTCGATGCGCTGGATGCCCTTGAGGCCCATGTTCTGCGTGATTTCCACGGCATTGGTACTCCAAGGAGTAATCATTTCACGTCGCGGACCCACAAAGAATCCGTCCATCGTCTCACTGCTAATCAGTGCAGCATCACCATAAAGCCAGCAAAGTTCCTTGATTTCTTGTTCATTGAGCTGATGGTCCACTTGAGTGGCAATCACGCTCTTTTGCGTTGTCTGGAAGAAAAGAATCATAATCTTTCGAAATATAATGCATTATTAATTAATGTGTGCAAAGGTACGAATAAGTGAGAATAAAACAAAATAAAAAGCAAAGTTTTTCCTTTTGAAAATATTTGTTGTGTAGTTTGCTAGGATTTAAAGGTGCGAGAGTATATATTGTATTCTTTATGTGTATCTATTCGCAGTATTTTAACTGCATTTTATATGTCGTTTTTCCTTATCATGGGATATTGATATGCCATCGTTTTTCCAGGCAGAATCAAATTCCAGTAAGGCGTCATAGATTTATGGTGGATATGAACTAAATGCTCTTTTACCTATTTCCGCGGTATTCTTCAGGTAATATATGGTTTTCCTAATGCTTTTATGGCTTCATACGTTTTTTGATGACAAAACCTTTTATTATAGGCGCGAATATTATTATCTGTTCCATATTATGTATTTATTCGCACTTATTTTGCACTATAATCGTGATGCTTATTTAAAGTAAGAATGAAACACTGCTGTTTTACAGGCACAAACGTAAATAGAGCTTATCCTGATTTGCTTTGTCGAGAGTTCGCCTTTTCTTGAAAGATACTTTAAAAATGGTGCTTTCTCGGTTAAAATTCCATAATCAAGTGCAACTTTATTTGTTTTGTTCCGTCAATTAAATAAATTTGCACCCGAAATTATTCGAATACTCACTAATAATTGAATGAATATGAAAAAGAATGTTTTAATGATGACACTACTGGCAGGCGTGTTGCTCGTAAGCAGTTGTGCCAGCAAGAAAGACCTTGAAAATTGCCGTCTGGATAACCAGAATCTGCAGAATGAGAACAAAGAACTGAATACAAGTTATCAAGTTACAAAGGAGCAGTTGGCTGCCTCTAATGCGCGCGTAAGTTCTTTAGAAGAACAACTCGAACAGTCTAAGCAGGCTTACCGTTCTTTGCAGCGTTCACTGGATAAGAGTCTGGCTAACAGTAGTCAGAACAACATCTCTATCGAGAAGTTGGTAGACCAGATCAATGAGTCGAATCAGTACATCCGTCATTTGACAGATCTGAAAACCAAGAGTGATTCTCTGAATATGGTACTCACAAACAATCTGACTCGTTCATTGAGCAAGGAAGAGCTCAAAGAAGTGGACGTGCAGGTACTCAAGGGCGTGGTTTACATTTCTTTGGCCGACAATATGCTCTACAAGAGTGGTTCTTATGAAATCAACGACCGAGCTGCTGAGACGCTGTCAAAGATTGCCAAGATTATCAAGGACTACAAGGATTATGACGTGCTCATCGAAGGTAATACCGACAATGTGCCCATCTCTCGCGAGAACATCCGTAACAACTGGGATCTCTCTTGTCTGCGTGCCTCTTCAGTGGTACAGGCTCTGCAGAACAACTATGGCGTAGATCCGAAGCGTCTGACCGCTGGTGGCCGTGGTGAATACAACCCATTGGCAACCAACGACACTGCCCTCGGTAAGCAGCGCAACCGTCGCACTCAGATTATCATCACGCCGAAACTCGACGAGTTTATGGAACTCATCGACAAGGCTCCGGAAGAGTAATGCTTCTTTTATTAGATTAACGGCCTGTTTCCAATGGTGGAAGCAGGCCGTTTTTTGTACAAATGACAACTGTGGTTTATTTAATAAGTTGTGTTTCCAGGAAATCCTGGTATTCGTCTTGGTAGCCATTGAATACATTGATGTCAACGTCACCGCGGATTCCTGCCACGCGGCCGTCAGGGGAAAGTTGCCAGATGGCCAGCCGGATGTCGGGTTTGTATTCGCCATAGCGGGCAATCCAGACTTTGTAGTTGCGCTTGATGTCGGTGGCATCTGTGAGGTAGCGATTCACGAACGACTGGCTGACGTAGAGTATCGGCGTGGTGCCGGTGCGCTCTTTGACAATGCGGAGCCATGTGCGTACCTTGTCTAACATAACTTCGACGCCACCCATTGCGGCTATCTGACTGGGGTAGGGCTCCACGTCGAGCACTGGTGGAAGGTCGCCTTTGTTGAAGTGGGTGTTGCGGATGAAGTAATCGGCCTGGTCTGTGGCACTGCTTTTCGTGGAGAAGAAATGATAGGAACCGCAGAGAATGCCGTGATTGCGGGCCTGCGTGTAGTCGCTGTTGTAATAGCGGTTCTTAATCGTGGTTCCTTCGGTGGATTTGATATAGCAGAAACTGACGGGATAGTCAACCGTTCCGAGGATGCGCTTGTTACTGATGGTGCCCAAATGGGTGATACGTACTCGTGACCAGTCTATGCCGTAATGCTTCTTGCCGATATCGTGCTGATAACGGGAGATGTCAATGCCATAGATACGATCGGAGGTATAGACAAGGCGCTCACCCTTGTATTGGTCGTCTTTCCATTCACCGACAAGCACTTTTCCTAATGTATCAACTGAAAATCCGAAACCATTACGTTTGTCATTCTCCCACATTCCGTCGTAGTAGGTGCCGTCGGATGTCAGCAAGACACCATGTCCGGAGCGTTTTCCTTCGACCGTTTCTCCTCTGTATATAAATCCGGGAAGAGGATCCTTCTCGTGCATAATGGCCTTTCCAATAAAAGAGGCAGTAGTGGAGTTATAGTAGATTGACTTTGCGGAATCGGGCATGAAGTGGCGCTTGGTCTGCACGGTGGCTATGTCGTCTTCGTACTCGTTGTCGAGGAGCTCACATCTTGTCCGAACGGTTTTGCCGTTTTTATCGTGGCTGATGAGTGTGTAGCGCTGTACGAGATGGATATCCACCACTTCGTTTGGCTTGATGGCTTTCAGAATATCCAGGACTTTTTCGCGGTAATGACGCGTTGTCAATACGTTGGCAGAGAGGGTGGCGATGGTGTTGTATCCTTCGTCAGTGACATTATGGACATCAAGATAGTAGTTAAGCCGACGTGTAACACGCCTTAAGCGTTGGCACTCTTTCTCCAAGATGTTGATATTGTACCGGATAATGGTGTCTATATGCGAATTTGCCTTTTGCAGACGTTCTATTTCGCTATAGTCTGGATTGTTCGTGATGATGCGTCCTCCACAATAGGGGGAAAAGAGGTAACGGTTTACCCAGACGCCTTTCAGCGATTCTTTATGCCATCTCACGGAATCAAGACTTGTGCTGGCGCTGGTAAGTCCAGCCCCAGTTCCCAGTTCGTTGATATAGAATACCGCCTTGCCGTTGACATTCAGGGAATAACATCTTTCATATTCTAGTTCTGCAACGCATAGTTGCTGGCGTTCCTTGCTAATTGGGCAGAAGGGTAGGATAAGCAGGATGAGTGAAACGACGACAAGCAGTGCGACGATGATTCGCACTGCTTGTCGTTTGTTTGATTTGGCTGATTCCGATGTCATCTTTTGCCTCTCTATGAAAAACAGATATGCAAAAGTAATCAATCTTTTTCGAAATCAAAGAAAAATAAGAAAAAACTTTAGTCGATTTCCTCATCAGGCTCATAACCGCCCATTTCACGGATGGCATTCTTCAGCATCGTGTATTGCTGATAGAGATTGTTGACAGCCTCTTCACCCTTCGTATAGTCGTGCATTGGGGCCTTCAGGAAGAAACTGAGGAATCGTTGGATGCCTGATTTTCCCGCACGTGCTGCCAGGTCACTGAGCAGACAGAGGTCGAGTAGTACGGGGGCGGCAAGGATGGAATCGCGGCAGAGAAAGTTAATTTTGATTTGCATGGGATAGCCCATCCATCCAAAGATATCGATATTGTCCCAGCTTTCCTTGTTGTCGTTACGGGGAGGATAATAGTTGATACGTACCTTATGATAATAGTCGCCATAGAGTTCGGGCTGACACTCTCCTTTTAGGATGGTCTCCAAGGTGGAGAGCTTCGATACCTCCTTGGTATGGAAGTTTTGGGGCTCGTCGAGCACCAGGCCGTCACGGTTACCGAGAATGTTGGTGGAGAACCAACCGTTCAGGCCTAGACAACGGGTTCCGATGATGGGGGCAAAACCGGATTTCACCAGTGTCTGGCCGGTTTTGAAGTCTTTGCCTACGATTGGCATCTGGGTCTTTTCGGCCAGTTCCCACATGGCGGGAATATCAACGGTAGTGTTGGGAGCACCCATAATGAAAGGGGCCCCTTCTGCGAGGGCAGCATAGGCATAGCACATAGATGGGGCAATGTGCTCACGGTCGTCAGCTTTCATGGCCTCTTCAAGGTTGGCTAGAGTGCCGTGAACCTTTTCGTCTGCGGGAACATAGATTTCCGTTGATGCAGCCCAGGCTACTACGATCCGGTCGCAGTGGTTCTGCTCCTTGAATTCGCGAATGTCTTTGCGAAGGGCCTCTACCATCTCCCAACGGGTTTTGCAGTCTTTCACGTTATCGCCATCCAGACGCTTGGCGTAGTTCTTGTCGAAGCAGGCCTTCATCGGCTTGATCTGCTCGAGTTCCTGACGGACGGGGTCTATGTCCTTGGCTTTCAGCACCTCGGCATACATGGCTGCCTGATAGGCATTCTGAGGATAGACATCCCAGGTGCCGAAAACTATATCGTCGAGTTTTGCAATGGGTACGATTTCATCGTATTTCAGGTATTTCTTGTCTGCTCCGCGTCCAACACGGATTTTGTCATACTGTGTCATGGAACCTACAGGCTTGGCGAGTCCTTTACGGGTCATTAACACTCCTGCCATGAATGTGGTAGACACGGCACCACATCCTACAACCATAATACCCAACTTACCTTCAGCTGGTTTAACTGTTTTTTTTGTCATTGGATTGAATATTTTTTAATAACTTGAGCATAATATTGATTTTGCAAAAATAGACAAATCTTTTTTCTAAAGTGAGCATTTTACATATTTTTATATCATTATCTGTAAAATTGGTATATTTTTAAGGAAAATAGCGACATATAATGCGTTTTTCTTTTGTATCTTTGCAACAGAATTATTTTATTACGAAGATGAAATTAATTAAAAACAGTTCGTTCGGAGGAGAAAGGCCTTTGTTTGGTATTCAGGATACTCGGCTTGAAGGCGTTACTATCACAGAGGGGGAGTCAGGCATAAAATGTTGTAAAAATATAATGGCTGACGGTTGTCGCTTTATCGGCAAGTATCCCTGGTGGCACGTGGACGGCTCGGTAATCACAAACTGCTTTTTTGAAGTAGGCAGCCGTTCGGCTATCTGGTACAGTAATGATATGGTGATGAAGGACACGGTGATTGATGCACCGAAATTATTCCGCGAGATGAACCGTGTGGAACTTGAGAACGTACAGTTTAACGATGCTGACGAGACTTTCTGGCGAATCAAAGACCTCAAGGTGAAGAACGTCCGTCTGCACGACGGCACCTATCCGTTTATGTTTTGCGAGAATGTCTATGCGGAGGACTTGGTGAGCGATTCGAAATACGTGTTCCAATATTGCAAGAACGTCGAGGTCCACCATGCAAAGATAACCACCAAGGACTCTTTCTGGGAGTGCGAGAACGTGGAAATCTACGATTCCAAGCTCGACGGGGAGTATCTGGCATGGCATTCCAAGAACTTGCGGCTGGTGCGCTGCCATATTAAAGGGGAGCAGCCGCTGTGCTATGTGGAGGGACTCGTGTTGGAGGACTGCACTTTCGACGAGGAGTGCGACCGTATGTTTGAGGACTCAGAAGTACATGCCGACATCATCGGCCGTGTGACCAACATCAAGAATCCTCGCACCGGACGGATTGTCTGCGACGGTGTCGGCTCGGTCACCATCGACGAAAACATCAAGGCTCCTGCCAATTGTGAAATCATAGAGCGCAACAAATGAAATACAATTTCGACGAAATCATTCCGCGCCGTGGGACAAACAGCGTGAAATGGGACGAGACCTCCATCGAAGACGTCATTCCGCTTTGGGTGGCCGATATGGACTTCCGCACTTTCCCTCCAATCATCGAGGCACTTCACCGCCGGGTTGACCACGGCGTTTTCGGCTATACCCATGTGCCTGAAAGCTACTATGAATCGGTCATCAGCTGGTTCAGCAAGCGCCACGGACTCAGTGGGGTGGTGCCTGCCGACATCATTTACACAACGGGCGTAGTGCCCGCCGTCTCTGCCATCATTCGTGGCCTGACGCTTCCCGGCGACAAGGTGTTGGTGCAGACGCCTGTCTACAATTGTTTCTTCTCGAGCATCCGGAATCAGGGGTGCATCGTTGAGGAAAATCATCTGGTTTATGAGAATAATACATATACGATAGATTGGGATGACTTCGAGCGAAAGTGCAGCGACTCACGGGTGCGCATCTTCCTCCTGTGCAATCCCCACAATCCTGCCGGACGCGTGTGGACGGAGGAAGAACTGCGGCGTATGGGCGAGATATGCCTCAAGTATGATGTCTTTGTAATTGCCGACGAGATACACTGTGAACTGGTGATGCCCGGTCACCATTATACGCCCTTTGCTTCGCTGTCGCCCGAATTCCTGCGCAACAGTGCAACGTGCGTGGCACCCACTAAGGCTTTCAACATTGCCGGACTACAGATAGCAAACATTATCGTAAAGGATTCTCATAAACGAGAGCGTATTGACCGAGCCATTAACCTGCATGAAGTGTGCGATGTGAATCCTTTCGGTGTTATAGCAACTGAAGTTGCCTACACCGATGAAGGTGCTGAGTGGCTCCGTCAGCTCAATGAATATATCGCGCAGAATTATGACTATCTTTGTCAGTTCATTGCCGGTCAGTTACCGCAGCTCTGTGTGGTCAAGCTTGAGGGCACTTATCTGTCTTGGGTGGATTGTTCGGCACTCGGTGTGCCGTCATCGGTCTTGGTCGAGCATTTGCTCACAAAGCATGGCGTCTGGCTCAATGACGGTGAAATGTATGGAGAGAAAAATCGATCGTTTGTGCGTATCAATCTTGCTTGTCCGCGTGCCGTGTTGGCTGAAGGACTGCAACGCATGGCCCGTGGTATCTCATCTTTTTCGCGCGCACGTATATTATAATAAGGTGTAAATGTTCTCACACTTGATTTACATCAAACACAAAGGGGAAAAATTTATATTTTTCGAATTTTTTCTTCTAAAAAGTTTTGGTAGTTCGGGAAAAATCTGTACCTTTGCACTCGCTTTTGAGAAATACACTTCGCGAGAGCATATTAGAAAGCGATCTTTGATAAGAAATTACATAGAGAGACAGAGAAGTAGTAGTACAAGAAGCAGGCGCGTCTGCTGTATGGCAGATGTGCTTGGGTAAACGAACCGTTTGATTCAACTTTACTATACGGATGGTCCTGTGACAGACAACGAGAACTGGCCATGTCCGCCCCTTAGGGGACGGTCTATGGTTCCATTATAGGAATTTTACAATGGAGAGTTTGATCCTGGCTCAGGATGAACGCTAGCTACAGGCTTAACACATGCAAGTCGAGGGGCAGCATGGGAGTTGCTTGCAATTCCCGATGGCGACC